>ERZ761609.488-NODE-488-length-46022-cov-49.829987_pt1 | contig 46022 bp, 40 predicted proteins | sample MGYA00511163_ERZ761609 | MGnify/ENA primary metagenome ERZ761609 (study PRJEB28899, sample SAMN02445070) | bioreactor sludge metagenome | biome: EBPR sludge | place: Australia: Brisbane, Thorneside Wastewater Treatment Plant | collected 2011-12-16 ... | reverse complement strand
GGGTGGCGCGGCCGACGGGGCGCGGGTCGGCCACGGACCGGGATCGCGTGCAGGGGCGGCCGGACGTGGAGCCGCCACCGCCGCTGAGGCCGGGCGAACTGTCGCCGGACATGATGGAGCGGATGCGCCATCTGATCCCGCCGGTGGCCGAGCGGCCGAGGACGGTGCTGAAGTTCGCCGAGGAGAAGGACCTGCTGGTGTCGGGCATGCTGGCGGGCGGGCGCGAGCTGGCGGGCAAGCCGGCGATTGTGGATGTGCCCTGGGGCAAGGGCCACTATCTGCTGTTTGCGATCAATCCCATGTGGAGGCAACAGACGCAGGGCAGCTTCATGCTGCTGCTGAACGCGGCCATGCATTACGACCATCTGAATCTCGGACTGGAGAAGCCGGCCAAGCCATGAGGCGGTGGGCGGCAACGGCAATGCTGTGGGCGCTGCCGCTGGCGGCGGGCGACACGGCTGTATTGGTGACGGGGCAGCGGCTGGAAGCCGATCGCATCGAGCGCGAGGGCAGCCGCTATGTGCTTTACCTGGGCGGCGGGCGAATCGAGCTGGAGGCGAGCGAAGTGGCCGAAGTGGAGCGCGGACCGGCGCTGGCGCCTGAGCCAGCCGCGGTGGTGGTGGTGGACGCCACGCCGGCGCGGGCGCTGACGCCGAGAGAACTGGTGACCGAGGCGGCGCGGCGGCACGGGCTGCCGCCTGAGTTTGTCCACAGCGTGGCGATGGCGGAATCGGCCTATCAGCCGAAGGCTGTGTCGCCGAAGGGGGCGATCGGGGTGATGCAACTGATGCCGGGGACGGCGCGCTACCTGGAGGCGGACCCGCACGACGTGGAGCAGAACATCGACGCGGGGACGCGGCTGCTGCGCGAGTTGCTGCTGAAGTACCAGCATGAGCCGGATCCGGTGCGGCGGGCGCTGGCGGCGTATAACGCGGGCGAGGGCGCGGTGCGGAAGTACAACGGCGTGCCGCCGTACCGCGAGACGCTGAACTACGTGGAGAAAGTGATCGGGAAGTATTGGGAGCAGGTGGGCGGGGCGCCGGCGCGGTAACCCTTCCCGCGCGGGGGGCATCGTATGGCGCATGAGCAATCGTGAAGCCTACAAACAGAAGATTGAAGCCGAACTCGATGGCGTGGAGGCGCGGCTGGCGCAAATGAAGGCGACGGCGAAGTCGATGTCGGCGGATGCGCAGATCGAGTACAACAAGCGCGTGGAGCAACTGGAGGAGAAAGTGGAGGCGGCGAAGGGGCGGCTGGCCGAGATCGGGGATGCCACCGAGGAGACGTGGGAGGGACTGAAGGCGGGCGTGGAATCGGCCTGGGCGTCGATCAAGGATTCAGTGAAGGACTGAAGCGCGGCGGCGGTCAGTCGCCGAACAGGCGCGCGGGGTTGTCGTGGAGAAAGGCGCGGGCGAGGGCGAGAGCTTCGTCCTCGGTCATCTCCTTCGCCTCGACGCGGGCGGCGAGGACACGGGTGATGTTGTCGCGCGCGATGACGGAGTGGGCGTAGGTGAGTTCGACGTGGCGGTAGTCGCCGCCGAAGCCGAGGATTTTGTTGGCGGGCACGGCGCCGATCATTTCGTCGAGGGCCTGGCGGGCGGAGGCGGGCGAGAGGATGTGGGTCCAGCAGAAGTCCACGAAGGCGTTGGGGAACATCTTGGCCATGGCCATGACCTCACTGGTCCAGGGCCAGCCGGTGTGGAAGAGGTCGAAGCGGACGGTGGGGTAAGCCTGGAGCAGGTTGGCGGCGAGCAGGGGGCGGGTGTTGGCGATGATGTTGGCGTTGCCGGCCTGGATGCCGGTGTGGATCTGGAAGGGGAGCCGGTGGGCTTCAGCGAGGCGGACGACCTGGCGGAACATGAAGTCTTCGAGGGGGCGGCGGCTGGTGGCGTCGCCGCGCATGAGGGCATCGAAGGCGGCGGAGGCTTCCTGGCGGGCGGGGTCGGCGAAATGGAGTTCGCGCTGGTAGGCGATGGTGGATTTGACGGCCTTCATGCCGGCGTCGAGGCTTTGCTGGAAGCGGCGTTCGAGGGCGCGGACGAGGGAGTCGAGGGAGGTGATGGAGACGCCGGTGACCTCCTCCATGCGTTTGACGGCGGCGGGGTTGGTGGGAGTGCAGAACCAGTCGAACTTGCGGGCGAGGCGGAAGTAAAGCGGGTCGGGGCGGACGGGTTCGCCGCGCCAGTAGTCATCGAGAACGCCGTAGCGGAGCTTCATGCGGTCTTTCAGAATGCGGCGATAGAGGCCGGGCTGGTTGGCGGCGGCGATGGCGTCGTTGAGGCGGGCGATGTTGCCGGCGCTAACTTCTTCGATGCCGTAGAGGTCGCGGACGGCGATGCGGAGGGCCTGGCCATAGCCGGTGAAGCGGGTGTGGCGCCACCAGGGCTCGAAGAGCGCCCAGCGTTTCGCGGCGGGCTGGGTGCGGTCGCGGAGGGGCGCGAGGTCGTCGGCGGGGAGGCCGGCGGAGACGAGGTCGTTGATGGCGTAGTGGTCGGCGAGGACGAAGAAGTCGGGGCGGGAGGCGTAGCGTTCCTCCTCGCTGAGCAGGTGCTCGTGGGTGGATACGAGATCGAGCGCGTTAACGGCCTCGCTCAGCCGCGCGTAGAGGGCGGGAGCGAGGAGGGGCGTGCCGAGGAAGGTGCGGCGCTGCATGGAGGCTAGACGCTGACCACCGGGCAGGTGGACTGGCGGATGATCGAGTAGGCGTTGGCGCGGAGGCGGCCAAAGACGCCGGCGGCGGAGCCGCGGCCAATGACGAGGAGGTCGGCGCCGGCTTCCTGGGCGAGTTCGCAGACGACGGTGGAGGCGTCGCCCGAGTCAACCAGGAGCGGGGCATGGGTGCCGAGGCGCTGCTGAAGGGCATCGACCTGTTCGCGGACCTGGGCTTCAACATGTTTGCGCCAGTCGGGGTCGAAGTATTCTCCGGCCTGGCCTTCGAGGTTGGGCGTGGCGTGGACGAGGGTGAGTTGCGCGCCGACGCCCTGGGCGAAGCGGGAGGCCCACATCAGGGTGCGTTCGCTCTGCTGGCCGAGGTCGAGAGCGGCGACGATTTTGCGGAACTGGATTTCCTCGACAGATTCGGCTTCGAGATGGACGCCGGTCCAGACGGGGCAATCGGCGTCATGGAGCACCTTGGCGGTGACGGAGCCGAGGATGAAGCGGCGGAAGGGTCCGTAGCCGTGGGTGGGCATGACGATGAGGCCGGCCTGTTCGTCGTGGGCGAGGGCGACGATCTTGGTGGCGGGGTCGCCTTCGATGAGCAGGCGGGTGGTCTTCCCGGCGGGGAGTTCTTCGGCGAGGAAGCCGTCAAGTTCGCGCTGGGCCTGCTCGGAGCGGTTGCGGAAGAGTTCTTCGAGGACCGAGCCGCCGACCTCCATGGCGCCGAACTCATAGTGGGGTGGGGGAAGGACGTGGACCAGGGTGAGCCGGCTGTCGAAGCGTTGCATAATCGCCTCGGCGTAGCGCACGGCTCCGGTACTGCGCTCGGAGAAGTCGATGGGGACGAGGATGTGGCTGAGCGGCATGGAGCACCTCCAACTCTGGTCTATCGCAGAGCGCCGCGTAATACAAGAGCAATGGTTTCGAGAAGTGAATCGAGGGAGTGGAAATCGGGGGCGCGGAGGACTTCGCCGGCGGGGCGCCAGCGGGCCAGCATGCGTTCGGAAGCGTAGCCCTGGAAGACGCTGACGAGGGGGATGCCGAGGGCAGCGGCGACGTGCTGGCCGGCGGAGTCGTAGCCGATGTAGGCGGAGGAGGAGGCGATGAGGGCGGCGAAGGAGGCAAATGGTCCGCGGTGGATGCCGATGTTGCCGGCGGCTTCGCCGAGCGCGCCGAGGGCGGCTTCGACGCGGGCTTCCTCCTCGCTGCCGGGCGCGCCGAGGTCGATCAGGACGTCCGCGCCGAGGGAGGCGAGCAGGGCGAGGAGGCGCTCTTCAAACGGGTCCTCGAGGCGTTTAGCGGGGTTCTCGCCGACGCCGAGGCTGACCGTGATGAGCGGCGTGGTGCGCTGGGGGAAGTGGTACCGGGGGTGGAGGTAGGGGACGGGTTCGACGGGGCCGAGGGTTTGGCGGAGCCAGCGGGTGGTGAGCGCCGGGAGCGGCTCGAAGCCTTCGCCACCGAAGCCTCGGGATTCGAACAGGTGGTGGCGTTCGGGTGGGCAAATGGGAAGGAGGCCGAGTTGGGTGAGGCGCGAGTCGGGGTCGAGGACGAGGGTGTCCGGCTCGGAGGCGGCCTCGCGGAGTTCGTCGAAGACGGCGAGGCGGTCGCGCAGCAGCGCGCCGCGGCCGTAGCGCAGCGGCAGGTGGGTGAGGCGCGGGTCCTTCTCGAAGAGTTCCCAGGATTTAGCGGGCGCGGCGAAGAGGATGCGGGCGTTTGGGTAGCGCTGCTTGGCGGCGTCGAGGACGAGGCTGGTTATGGCGATATCGGCACCGAGGGTGATGCGCGAGGGGACGAGCACGGAAGCGGGTTGAAAGCCGGGTGGGCGCACGGCGCGGACGAGGTTATAGCGTTCCACGAGCGCGGAGGCATGGCCGGCCCAGGGGAGGGCACGTTCGATGACGTGGGCGAACAGGCGGGCGTAGGTATCGCAGAGGCGCGGCTCGAACAGGTCAGCAAGGCGCTCGACGACGACCGAGAAGAGCGCGCGCGAGGCGGGCGTAGCGACGTCGGGGTCGTCGTCGAGCGCTTCGTCGATGAGGGCGTCGAGCACGCCCGCGGGCCAGGAGGGGCCGCGCAGGCAGTGGTTCAGCAGCTCGAGGGCGAGTTCATTCGGCGAGATACTTGCCAACCAGCAGCTCCAGCTTCCGCCGGGTCTCGGCAGGGACCTTGGTCTTGTCGGTGATGAGGGCGAACTCGAGGGCGGAGGCGCAGGGGCATTTGCGCTCGCCCATGCTGAGGAGTTCGACGGCCTGAAGGACGACTTTCTGGGCGTTTTCGGCGTTGTGGTGGAGGTTGCGGACGATATCGGCGACGGTGACGGCGTCGTGGTCGGGGTGCCAGCAATCGTAGTCGGTGACCATGGCGATGGTGGCGTAGCAGAGTTCGGCCTCGCGGGCGAGCTTGGCCTCCTGGAGGTTGGTCATGCCGATGACATCCATGCCCCAGGAGCGATAGAGATTCGATTCGGCCTTGGTGGAGAAGGCGGGGCCTTCCATGCAGATATAGGTGCCGCCGAACTTGGCGGGGACGCCGGCCTGGTGGCAGGCTTGCTGGAGGAGCCGGGCGAGGTTGTGGCAGATGGGGTCGCCGAAGCTGATGTGGGCGACCAGGCCTTCGCCGAAGAAGGTGGATTTGCGGCCCATGGTGCGATCCACGAATTGATCGGGGATCACGAAATCGAGCGGCTTATGTTCTTCTTTCAATGACCCGACGGCGGATAAAGAAATGACCCATTCGACGCCCAATTGCTTGAAGCCGTGAATATTGGCGCGGAAATTGAGTTCGGAAGGGCTCAGGCGGTGGCCGCGGCCGTGGCGGGCGAGGAAGGCGACGGGCTTGCCGGAGAGTTCGCCAACGATGTAGGCATCGGAGGGCGCGCCGAAGGGGGTTTCGAGGACGACTTCGCGCTGATTGACAAAGCCGGGCATGGAATAGAGTCCGCTGCCGCCGATAATGCCGATTTTGGCTTGCAAGGGTAATTACTCCTATTGATATGTTGGTGGAATTTCAGATTAATTCTTCGCGGTCGGGGTCCCAGCGGATGGTGCGCTGCTGCCGGTAACTTTCGACTGCCATGCGGCTGGCGATGGAGGTGCGGTAGCCGACCTCGAAGGGGCAGTTGACTGGGTGGTTGAGGCGGATGGCGTCGAAGAAGTTCTGCATGTGGGCGCGCGGGGCGGTGGGGGTGCGGCCGAGCTTTTCCTCGCGGTCCTTGACGTTGACGCGCTGGGGGACCCAACGGATCTGCTGGCCCTTGGCGATGGCGCCGTCGGTGCCGAGGACGTCCTCGGTGACGCGGAGATGGTCGTTGCCGAAGCCGGAGTTCCAACTGATGAGCATCTCCTCGGGCTGTTCGAGGGTGACGCACATGGTGTCGGGGACTTCGCGGCCGTCCTTCCAAAGATAGACGCCGCCGGTCATGGTGGCGGCGCGGGGGATCTGGAGGTCGAGAGCTTTGTACCAGAAGGCGATCTGGTGGCACATATTTTCGTAGACGTTGCCGCCGGAGTAGTCCCAATAGAAGCGCCAGTTAATGAAGCGGTTGGCGTCGAAGTCGCGGGCGGGGGCGTCGCCGAGGAACTGCTTCCACAGGATGTTTTCCGGGTTCATGTCGGGGTAGACAGGGCGGGACCACTGCGGCTTGCCATGCGGCGTGTTGCGGTACATGGTCATGTGGATGGCCGTGATCTTGCCCATGGGTTCGGAGGCGAGCAGGGCGAGGGCATCCTGCATGAGGCCGGAGGAGCAGGACTGGTGGCCGATGGAGACAACGGAGTTGGCGGCCTTCTCGTAGGCGGCGCGCATGCGGCGGGCATGGTCCACGGTGAAGGCCATGGTCTTTTCCTGATAGCAGTGCTTGCCGGCTTCGAGGACGGCCGTGAAGTGCTCGCAGTGGAGGTGCTGGGGCGAGGCGATCAGGACGGCGTCGATGGAGGAGTCCTCCAGCAGGCGGCGGTAGTCCATGTAGGTCTTGGCGTTGGGGGCGAGCTGGCGGGCCTGTTCGAGGCGGCGGGTGTAGATATCGCAGAGGCCGGCGAATTCGACGTTGGGACAGCCGAGGGCTTCACGCATGAGCTGGAGACCGCGGTCGCCGGGGCCGATGATGCCAAGGCGGATGCGCTCATTCGCGCCGAGGACGGAGGCAGGCGCGGCGAGCGTGACGCCGACCGAGGAGGCGAAGGTGGAGAGAAAGTTGCGCCGGGAAGCCATGTTGGGGGACTCCTTTCGATGATACACGCCATGAGTAGGGTTCTGACAGAATAGTAAGGTTCGTCCGAGGTTTATTCATGGTGCAAGTACTCCGACCGACGACTGCCCAGGAACTGGCGACGGCGTTGCGTGATGCCGCGAGCCACGGGGAGCCGTTCACGCTGGAAGGGGCGGGGAGCAAGCGGCGGATGGGCGGGCGGCCGACCGCTGGGCGGGTGTCGATCGAGATGTCAGCGATGGGACGGCTGCTCCAGTATGACCCGCGGGACTTGACGATCAGCGTGGAGGCGGGGATGCCGTGGGCGCGGTTTGTGGAAATCACCGCAGAGCAGGGGCAGATGGCGCCGCTGGATCCGCCGCTGGCAGGGCAGGCGACGGTGGGCGGGGTGGTGGCGGCGAATTGCACGGGGGCGCGGCGGCGGCTGTACGGGGCGGTGCGCGACCAGGTGATCGGGATGCAGTGCGCGACGCTGGAAGGCGAGGTGGTGGATTCGGGCGGGATGGTGGTGAAGAACGTGGCGGGCTATGACTTGCAGAAGCTGATGATCGGGAGTTTCGGGACGCTGGCGGCGATTGCGAGCGTGAACTTCAAGCTGGCGCCGAAGCCGGAGGGGTCGTCGAGTTTTGCGCTGGCGTACGACAGCCTGGAGGATGTGCTGGGGGCACGGAACGAGATTTTGAGCGGAGCGCTGCAACCGGCGGCGGTGGATTTTCTCAATCCAGCGGCGGCGGCGGGGATGGGGCTGGTGGAGGCGCATGTGCTCCTGGTGAGGGCGGGTGGCAGTGCGCGGGTGTTGGAGCGGTATGCGCGAGACTTGCCGGGTGCTTCGCGGCTGGAAGGGGCGGCGGAGGAAGATTTGTGGACAAAGGTGGCGGATTTCGCGCCCGCGATGGTGAAGGCGTGGCCGCAGGCGGTGGTGGTGAAGGCGAGTTTTCCATTGCAGGCGCTGGGCCGGGTAATGCAGGCGGCGGACGGGCCAGCGGTGGCGCGAGCGGCGAACGGGGTGGCTTGGCTGGGGTTTGAGGATGCAGAGCGGGCGGCGGGGGCGTTTGGAGCGTTGCGCGGCGCGGGGGCGGCGGTAGTGGTGGAATGGGCCGGGGACGAAGCGCCGGAGGGGATGGAGCGATGGCCGGAGCCGGGCGCGGCGCTGGAGGTGATGCGGGATCTGAAGAGGTTATTCGACCCGGACGGGTTGATGAACCGCGGGAGGCTGCATGGACGGATCTAGCGCGCACGGGACGTTTCCGCAGGTGCGGGAGGGGCGGCATCCGGATGCGCCGCGGGGCGTGGATCTGGACAAGTGCGTGCATTGCGGATTGTGTTTGAATGCGTGTCCAACGTACCGGGAACTGGGGGTGGAGATGGATTCGCCGCGCGGGCGGATCTATCAGATGGTGCAGGTGGCGACGGGGCAGGTGGAGGCGAACGAGTCGTACTACCAGCATCTGGATCTTTGTTTGGGATGCCGGTCGTGCGAGACGGCGTGCCCGTCTGGGGTGCCATACGGGCGGCTGATCGAGGCGGCGCGGGCGGAGATCGCGGCGACGAAGCCGATGACGCGCGGGGAGCGGCTGTTGCGGTGGTTTGTGTACCGGAAGCTCCTCCCGTCCCGGGGCTGGTTGAAGGTGGTGGGGGCGGTGCTGTATTTGTACGAAGCGAGCGGGCTGCGGGGCATTGTGCAGGGCTCGGGGGTGTTGAAGCTGATGGGGAAGCTGGGGCGAGTAGAGCCGCTGGCGCCAAGCGCGGAGGCGCCATTTTTCTTCGACAATATCGGGCGGGTGTTCCCGGCGATTGGCAAGAAGCGGGCGCGAGTGGGTCTGTTGGCGGGCTGCATCTCGAACGTGTTCTTCGCGCGGCTGAACGAGGCGACGGTGCGGGTTTTGCAGCGCAACGGGTGCGAGGTGGTGATTCCGGAGGGGCAGGGCTGCTGCGGGGCGCTGCATGCGCATGCCGGGGAGCGTGAACAGGCGCGGGCGCTGGCGCGGCGGAACATCGACGCGTTTCTGAAGGCGGGGGTGGACGTGGTGGTGACGAACACGGCGGGGTGCGGGGCGACGCTGAAGGAATACGACGAATTGCTGGAACACGACGAAAGATACGCGGGAAAGAGCAGAGAATTTGTCGAAAGAATGCGCGATGTGCTGGAATTTCTGGCGGAAATCGGAGTGGCGCCCGGAATGGCAGTGATGCCTTATACGGTGACCTATCAGGATAGCTGCCATCTATTGCACGGACAAAAGATCAGAAATGCGCCGCGGGTGGTATTGAATTCGATTCCGGGGGTGCGGTTGAAGGAGTTGCCGCAGGCGGAGATCTGTTGCGGCAGCGCGGGGACGTACAACGTGGTGCATGACGAAATGGCGGCGGCACTGCTGGAGTCGAAGATGGCGATGGTGAATCTGACGAAAGCCGAAGTGCTGACGACGGCGAATCCGGGGTGTTTGCTGCAATTGCGGGCGGGGGTGCAGCGGCACGGGCAGGGGCAACGAGTTCTTCATGTAGTTGAGTTGCTGGACGAAGCCTATCGAAAAGCCAACCCCGCACGGAACTAATCGCGGGGGATAATTCTTGATTGCTTTTTTCTGTATTTTTGTGGTATGGGATAAGCAGGCCGGAATATGAAAAATTCTTCCGAGTCGAAGCCGCGGCCGAAGCCGAATCCGAAGGCGCCTCGCCAGGCGCTGCCGCTACTGGAGGCGACGCTGCGGGCGGGGTCGCCCGCGGAGGTGGCGCTAGGGTTCACGGAGGAGCAGGCGAAGGCGGAAGCGGGACGGTGTTTGCAGTGCGCGAAGGCGGTTTGCGTGGAGGGGTGTCCTCTGGGAATCGACATCAAGCGATTCATTTTGAGGATGGTGGAAGGGGATTTTGAGGGCGCCCATGCGGTGATCAGCGAGCAGAGCCCGTTTCCGGGGGTGTGCGGGCGGGTGTGCCAGCACGAGCTGTTCTGCGAGGAGGCGTGCGTGGTGGGGCGGAAGTGGGAGCCGGTGGCGATTGGGGCGCTGGAGCGGTTCGCAGCTGATCACGCGCGGTTGCGGAAGCAGGATCTTGAAAGGAGCGAGACGGCGCAACCGACGGGACCGATGGTGGCGCTAATCGGATCGGGACCGGCGTCATTGATCGCGGCGTATGATCTGGCGAGGAAGAACTACCGCGTGACGGTGTTCGAAGCGCTGCACCGGCTGGGCGGAGTGTTGGCGTATGGGATTCCCAGTTTCCGGCTGCCGAGGGAGATTCTGGAGGAGGAGATTGCGCGGCTGAAGAATCTGGGGGTGAAGTTTGTGACCGACTTCATCGTGGGCAAGTCGGCGACGGTGGAGGATCTGTTTGAAGAGGGGTTTCAGGCGATCTTTGTGGGTACCGGGGCGGGTTTGCCATACCTGATGGGGATTCCGGGCGAGAATCTGGTGGGAGTTTATACGGCGAACGAGTTTTTGACGCGTCTCAATTTGATGGAGGCGCACCGTTTTCCCGAGAGGCCGACGCCGGTTCACGTGGGTGCGCACACGGTGGTCGTTGGGGGAGGGAATTCGGCGATGGATGCGGCACGCTGGGCGCGGCGGATGGGCAGCAAGACGACGATTCTGTACCGGAGGGGCCGGGCCGAGTTGAAGGCGCGGCTGGCGGAGATCGCGCATGCCGAAGACGAGGGCGTGCGGTTCGAGTTTCTGGCGGCGCCGGTGGCGTTGCACCCCAATGGTGACGGGCATGTAGGCGAGATTGAATGTATCCGCATGGAGTTGGGTGAGCCGGACGAATCGGGGCGGCGGTCGCCGGTCCTGATTCCGGGCAGCGAGTTCCGGATCAAGGCCGATACCGTGGTGGCGGCGATTGGTCAGGGTCCGAATCCGACGCTGCAAAAGGCGACTCCCGAGTTGCATACGCGGCGCGGGAAAATTCTGGTGGACGAAGAAGGCCGCACGTCGATTGCGCACATCTTTGCCGGCGGGGACGTGACGCGGGGCGGCTCGACTGTGATTTTGGCAATGAAGGATGGCCGCGCCGCCGCGGCCGCAATTCACCGTGCGTTGTCGTCCAGGGAGGTTTCAGGCAATGAACCGAGTCCTTGACCGCCGCGAGCTTGCTCCCGCCGTAACGTTGCTCGAGTTGGAAGCGCCGCTGATTCAGCGGCGCTGGAAGGCTGGACAATTTATCATCCTCCGGCCGCGGGAGGAATCGGAGCGAATCCCGTTGACGATCATGGATTCATCCGAGGCGCGGAAGTCGATTTCGATTGTCGTTCAGGTGGTGGGGCGGACGAGCGCGGAGACTGCGGGATTGCAAGTTGGGGAACAGGTAGCGGGGCTGGTGGGGCCGTTGGGCGAACCGGCGGAAATCTGCGAGGGGAAGCGCGTGTTGTGCATCGCCGGAGGCGTGGGCGTCGCCGAGTTGCTGCCCGTGGTGCGGGCCTATGTCGCGGCGGGTAACGAGGTGTCGGTGTTCTGCGGCGCACGCTCGGATGAGTTCAGGATTCTAGACGCGGAACTGACCGAGGCCGCCGGCAAGGTGCATTGGGCGACCGACGACGGCTCGTTCGGCTTCCACGGGAATGTGGTCGAATTGCTGAAGCGCACAGCCGGACCGGGGCAATTCGACGAGGGGCATATCATCGGTCCGATTCCGATGATGCAGGCCGGCTCGGAGGCGACGCGCGACTGGGGCATGAAGCTGCATGCGTCGTTGAATCCGGTGATGATCGACGGGACGGGCATGTGCGGCGGCTGCCGGGTGACCGTGGATGGCAACGTGAAATTCGCCTGCGTGGATGGGCCGGCGTTTGACGCGCACGCGGTGGATTTCGAGGAACTCGCGCGGCGCAACCGTGCCTACAAGACGCAGGAGCGGCTGGCGATGGAGCATCACGGCTGCCGCGTGGGTCTGGACGTGCGTTAGCGGGACGGGAGAGTGATTCGCCGGCGGACGATGTTCATGTCGCGCAGGTGCTTCTCGACGGTTTCCCAACCCTGCGCCGATAGCTGGCGGCGCATCTCTTCAAGCGCCCCGGCTTGGAGGGAGGCGCGGGTCTTGTTCGCGTTGTCCGCGAGTGTGCGGTCCGGCGGCAGGCCCTGCAACCGGCGTTGGTGCAGGGCGCGCTGGAAGGCCTCCTGGTTTTCGCGTTCGTCATTCAGAAACTTCTGGAGAATGGCCATAAGAGATGCGCGGTCTCGCTCGTCAAGCATCTCGCGGAGCGGTTGCCCGGCCTGCGTGTTTGTGAAGGTCATGGCGAGGCCGTACACGCGCTCCTCGATGGGGACCTCTTCGAGCGGTGCCTGATCGGCCGCGTTGGCGTAGCGTCCGGGGGCGCGCAGCGTGGCTTGGCCCATATCCTGGAGGCGCGCGCGCCAGAAGAACGAGATCTCGCGCCGCTCGGTCTCATCGAGGATGGGCCCCCGGTTGGGACACCAGCGCTCGGGTTCATCGATGCTACTGCGCAGCAGGTTGCAGACCGACATGATCGCCGGGGAACGCACGTTCACATCAGGGCTCTCAAGCATCACTGCGAGATATGGGAGCGCACCCTCGCCGCCGCGCTGACCAAGCTGCGAAGCCACCACCTGTTCGAGGAACGGCGGCGCGATTTCACTGATGGCGAGGCGCGCGAGCGCGAGCCGGTCCTCCACTGGCAAGCGGGCCATCGCGCTGGCAGCCGTGAACAGGCGCCCCGCCTCCATCGTCGGCGCCAACAGCGTCCAGTCGCGTTCGATCTCCAAAGCAGCGCCGGGCACACCCGCGCGCAACAAACCCACCAGACCGGCCATCCGGATGTTCGAGTAAGCGCTTTCGGCCATAGCCTTGTAAGTCTCACGGGTCTGGTTCTCCGGCAGAGCCGACAGAAGATTCGCCGCCGTGAGGAACAGTCGCTGTAGCGCGGAGGAGGCCATGGTGACGCCGCCCGAGGGCAACACGCGCCGCTCGGGATTCAGCTTCTCACCCTGCTTCTGCGCAAGTGCCTCCATCGCCCAGCGCACTTCGTGGGCCGCTGCGCGATGCCACGGCGCGCCAGGAGGGGCGAGGTACTGAGGCGGGATTGGCTCCGGCGGCAGAGGGAAGACCACGCCACCCGCGAACACGGATGAGCGGTCGTGCAGGAAGGGTTGCGGCTGCCACGCTTCGCCGTTCCGCTTGAGCAGCCAGATGCCCGGCCCCGAGGGGAGGCGCTTTTCGGGTTCGCGCTGCTCGTTGGGCATGGCGCGGAACTCCCATTTGACAGCGAGGCGGTCGCCCTCACGCAGCGAACCGCCAAGGACGCGCACCACGTGCAATTGCCCCGCGGCGTGCAGGAGGACACCCTTGTCCTCAACGCGCGGTTGTTCTAGAACCGCAACAACGGCGGCGTCCGTTTCCGCCGGAACGATTTGGCCAGCGCCAATCGCCGCTATGAGGAAGGCGGCCGCCAACAGCCGGAACATGAGGCAAATCTATCACCGCCGCGCGCGAAAGTCACCCGGCGGGCCTATCCGCGCGCCATCCGGAGGCTCTTCACGTCCACCGCCGCGCCGCCCGCCGAAAGCGTCAGCCGCACCGGCCCCGCGGGCAACTCCAGCTCGCCCAATGAAGCCATCGACCAGTGCATCTCCGGCGCATGCACCGGGCTTTCGACAATGTTCGGCAGCGGGAGTTCGTGCATCGTGCCCTCGGTGCGCACACGCGCCTTCACCTGTTGGCCGCCCGCCGCGAGCGTCACCTCGCAGCCAACATTCTCCGGAGGGCACAGTGACTCGATCACCGCCACATAGCGGCCCGGCGCTTCCACCTGCGCGTCCCAGGAAATGCGGTCCTGCGCGCTCTTCCAGTTGACGATGAAGTCGTTGGCGTAGCCCATTTTCGCGCGAAAATGCACGCCGCCTTCGAGCTTCGCCTGCGTGGCGGGAAGCACGGCCGGGTTCTCCTCCCGATGCCCCAACTCAATCGGCGGCGGGCCATAGCGGAAGCCTTCCAGCGTGGAAGCGAACCACCCCTCATAGGCCGCGCGCATTGCCTTCATGCGCTCCGGATGCGCTGCGGCGACGTTCGCCGACTCACCCGGGTCGCTCTCCAGGTTATACAGTTCCTGGCCATTCACGAGCTTGAACCGCTGGTCCCACACCGCGCCCGGAAAGGGCTTGCGCGGATCAGCCTGATGGTCGGCATGGCAGAAGAGTTGGCGGGCGGGCCACCCCGTGCCCTCGCCGCGCAGCAGCGGAACGAGCGAACGTCCATCCATCGGAGGACCCTCGGGACGCCGCGCCCCGGTCAGTTCCATCAGCGTCGGCAGCAGGTCGATGTGCGCCGCAATCTGGTCCACCTTGCGACTGCCCTGGAGTTGCCCACCGGGCCAGCGCACCGACAGCACCGACCGCGTTCCCCCCTCATAGACCGCGCCTTTTCGCCCCCGCAGGCCGCAGCGGTAGCGGTCCGTGTTCGGGCCGTTGTCGCACAGAAACATCACGATGGTGTTGTCCATCTGGCTGGTCCAGCGCAGGTGAGCGAAGAGGCGGCCAAGCTGGCGGTCCATGTTTTCGATCATGGCGTAGATGGTGGCGAGTTCCGGATTGTGGCCGCGCGCGGCGTGTTTGCGGTAATCCTCGATGGGCGCCTGATAGGGTGTGTGCGGTACGTTGTAGGCCAGATAGCAGAACCAGGGCTCGCGCGGGGTGCGCCCGATCCAGTTCACCGCCTCCTCCGTGAAGGCTTCGGTGATGTAGCCGGGCAGGCGGGTTTCGCGGCCGTTGCGTTCACAGGGCGTGTCGAAGTACCGCGACCAGTGGCCCACGCGGAAGCCCACGAAATCATCAAATCCGCGCGCATGCGGCACATAGGGGTAGCATTCTCCCAGGTGCCACTTCCCGATCAATGAGGTGCGGTAGCCGGCCCGCTGGAAGACCTCGCCCATCGTCACCTCGCCCTTGCGTAGTGTCTCGCGGCCGCCTGTCACGCCATGCACGTTCGTCCGCAGCGGATACCGCCCCGTCATCAGCGCGGCGCGGGTGGGCGCGCACACGGGCGACACGGAGAAGCGCGAGAATGTGACCGACTCGCGCGCGAGCCGCGCCAGCGCGGGCGTATCGAGATCCTTGTTGCCCTGATAGTCGAAGTCGCCGAAGCCCTGGTCGTCGGTCAAAATCAGCAGGACGTTTGGCGGGCGCTTCGCCTGGCCGAGCAGACCCGGCGCGGCCGCCGCGCCGGCCATGAATCCCCGGCGGGTTATTCGAGCGGACATATGGGGATTCTATGTCAGACGCGGGCGGTCGGGGCGGTACTTCGGCTTGCAGCACTTGATGAGGAATGCGGGGTGCAGGCGCCAGTAGTGGGGGCAGGAGACGCCCGGGGCGGGTTCGTAGGGGAGCAGGGCGTTGACGAGCCAGTGTTCGTCGAGTTCGTAGAGCTGGAGCTTCGATTCGATGCGCCGCAGGACACGCTCGCCGGCTTTCTGGCGGGCGGCGAGGCGGGCAGCGCAGTCCTGGAGCTGCTGGAGCGCCGTGGCCTTTTTCACATTGGGCGGGAGGAGAATCCGGACTTCCATGGGTTGGGGGGCGCGGAGGATGCAGGACCAGACGGCGGGCCAGAGGTCCTGGTCGCCGGTGAGCAGATATTGGATCTCAAGGTTCGAGCCGTGCTCCCAAGCGTCGATCACCATTTCGATGGCGAGCTGGACATCGGACTGTTTTTCCTCGCGGAAATGGGAGGGCGCGCCGGGGATCGGGCATTCCGCGCCGCGGGGCTGATAGCGGCCCTCGATGACGCGGATGCCGGGGATGGTGGCGAGGGCGGCGCGCCAGAGGGCGTAGCGGCCTTCCTCGCCGGGGTATTCGCCGCGGGCCACCTGGGTGGTGACGGGCGCGGTGAAGTACTTCACCGCGGTGAGTTGGGTGTGGCCGAAATTGCGTTCGACGAGGGCGCGGAAGTCGCACCAGCAGAGGCCCGAGAGGGAATAGCCCAGGCGTTCGCGGAAGGGGCGGAAATGGTTCGTTACGCCATAATAGAAGTTGAATCCGTCGACGTAGAGCGCGGCTTTCCCGGACACACTTTATCCGGCTTTCAGGGTTTTTGGATCCCAGGTGCAGATACGGCGTTCGAAGTAGCTGGTGTTGGCCAGCAGGGCGGGGCCGGCGGCGGCGAGGCCGAAGCGGGCGTCCTCGAAATGGGGTTTACGGGTGCGGACGGCCTGGATGAATGCGGCCATGTGGTCGCGGTGCGGGTCGGAGCGGGCGACCCAGCGCTGTTCGCCCTGCTCGTCCATGGTTGCCATGGTGGAGGGCCGCGGCGGATACTGCTTGCGATATTCGGCCAGGAAGGCTTCCTGCTGTGCTTTGGTGAAGGTGTCGATGGTGTATCCGGGTTCTCTTTCGCGGGGCTTGCGGGAGAGCGTGACGCTGCGGATGTCGGTAGTGATGGTGCCTTCGCTGCCGACGAACTTGAATCCGAAGCGTTCCTGGGGCTCGGAGGACTTGAAGTTGACGCGCATGGCAAAGGTGAATTCGGGATGCGTGGCGGACTTGGGGTATTCGATGATGCCGAACATGGCGTCGGGGACGTCGCGGCCGTCTTTCCAATAGCGGAGGCCGCCGGTGGCGAAAACGCGGTTAGGGCCTTCGGACTCGGTGGCGGTGTGGAGCCCGGTGACGAGGTGGACGAAGAGGTCGCCCGCGACGGCGGTGCCATAGTCCTGATAGTTGCGCCAGCGGAAGAGGCGGATGGGTTCAAAGGGGCGCTTGGGGGCATGAGCGATGAAGCGGTCCCAATCGATATTGGAGGGCGAGGCGTCGGTAGGAATCGAGTACTGCCAAGCGCCGAGGGCGGTGTTGCGGTCGAGCCAGGATTCGACAAGATTGAGTTCGCCGATGGCGCCCTCCTTGAGGAGGGCGCGGATTTTGGCGAAGGAGAGAGCGGAGGCGTACTGCGAGCCGACCATGAAAATACGCGAGGGGTTTTTGGCCGAGGCTTCGATCACCTGGTGGCCTTCGGCGATGGTCTGCACCATCGGCTTTTCGCAATAGACATCCTTGCCGGCGTTGAGGGCGTCGATGGAGATGCGGGCATGGAGGTGGTCGGGCGTGGCGACGATGACGGCATCGACGTCGGGGCGGGCGAGCAGTTCGCGGTAGTCGCGGGTGACGAAAGCGTTGTTGCCGTAGACTTCGCGGATGCGGGTGAGGCGGCTGTCGTAGATATCGGCGGCGCCGACGAATTCGACGCCGGGAATGAGCAGGGCGTCGCGGACGTCGCCGTTGCCCATGCCTCCCGCGCCGATCAGCGCGATGCGGATGCGGTCATTGGCCTGGTAATTCATGGGCTGCCTCCCTTATCCTTTCACCTGCATCTTCACGGGATCCCATTCGATGATTTTGCCCGTGGAGTAGCTTTCGTTTGACAACAAGGCCGGAGCGGCCGCGCGGAGGCCGAAGACGGCGTCCTCGACGACGGGTTTACGGCTGCGCACGCTGGAGAAGAAGTTTGCGAAGTGGTCGCGGTGGTCGCTGTAGCCGCGGGGGGCGTCGAAGCGCATGTCGTTGGTGGGTTCGAGCGTGGCAGTGGTGACGGGTCGCGGCGGGTACTTCTTGCGGTAGTCCCTCATGAACAGTTCCTGGGTTTGGCGGGAGAAGGTGCCGACGGTGGTGCCGGGTTCGGTTTCGGGCGGCTGCCTGGTGACGGTGACTCCGCCGCCGACGGTCATCACGCCTTCGCTGCCGACGAAGCGGAAGCCGGAGGTTTCCCCGGCGCCATTGACGAAGTTGACGCGCAGGCAGAGGTTGAAGGCGGGGTGGGCGGCGGTTTTGGGGTAGTCGTAGAGTCCGAGCATGATGTCAGGCACGTCGCGGCCGTCTTTCCAGAAGCGGAGGCCGCCGGAGGCAAAGACGCGGTCGGGTCCGATGGCTCCGGTGATGAAGTGCATACCGGAAAAGAGGTGGACGAAGAGGTCGCCGGCGACGCCGGTGCCATAGTCCTTGTAGTTGCGCCAGCGGAAAAGGCGGATTGGCTCGAAGGGGCGTTTGGGGGCGTGGGCGAGGAAGCGGTCCCAATCGACGGTTGCGGGGGAGGCGTCTGTGGGAATGGAATACTGCCAGGCGCCGATGGCCGAGTTGCGGTCCCACCAGGCTTCGACGGTATTGAGTTCGCCGATGGCGCCAGCCTTGAGGAGTTCCTGGGCCTTCTTGTAGATGACGGAGGAGACGCGCTGGGAGCCGACCTGGACGATGCGTTTGGTCTTGAGCGCGGCTTCGGTCATCTTGTGGCCGTGGCGCCAGTCCTGCACCATGGGCTTTTCGACATACACGTCCTTGCCGGCTTCCATGGCGTCGATGGAGATGCGGGCATGGAGGTGGTCGGGGGTGGCCACGATGACGGCGTCGATGTCCTTGCGAGTGAGGATCTCGCGGTAGTCGCGGGTGGTGAACAGGTCCGCACCATAGAGTTCCTTCGCGCGGTCGAGGCGCCCCTTGTAGATGTCGCAGACGGCGACGAGCTTCGTTCCGGGCGTGGCGAGAGCGTGGCCGGTGTCGCCGAAGCCCATGCCGCCGATGCCGATGGTGGCGAATTGGATCCGGTCGTTGGGCGAGCGAGGCGTGGACTGGCTCAAGGCAGCAGCGGCGGACAAGGTCCCCAGCCCGCCGGCCTGCACGAATTGTCGTCTGGTGGTGGCCATGATGCTATTGTAATCGTGCAGTGTCCTTATGATCTGGCGATCGCTGCAGTTCCGGCGCAGTGAGCTTTTCTTCAGCGCCTATTTCATCTATGTGGCGATCCTGGCGCTGGCGCGGCCGATCGCGGCGGAGGTTCGCGCGCTGACGGTGACGACGAACCTGGCGATCCTACTGTGGTTCTTTCTGTTCGCCTGGGCCCACCGCGGACATGGGTTCACGATGCTGGACCGCGTGCGGGACATCTATCCGCTTCCACTGTTGTTGCTGGCCTACCGGCAGATGAACTGGATCGCGCTGCCGCAGGGAGAGCCGCGATTTGAGCCCGGGTGGCTGGAATGGGATCTGCGGCTGCTGGTGGACTGGGGAGGGACAGCGGCGGTGGAGAGCCTGGGACCGCTATTGCCGAATGTGCTGGAGCTGGCTTATCTGCTGACCTATGGATTGCCGGTGTTTGGTGTGGTGGCGCTGACGCTGGCGGGGGCCCGGCGGCGGGTGGACGACTTTTACAGCATTCTGCTTTTTGGAACGTTGACCGCCTATGCGTTTTATCCGTGGTTTCCCTCGACGACACCGCGAACGCTGTATCCGGATGTGGCGCCCGCCATGGACACCCTGGTGCGGCGGGCGAATCTGGCGATCCTCGGGCAGTACGCGATCAACGCGAGCGTGTTCCCGAGCGGGCACACGGCATGCGCTTTTTCGGCGGCGTTCGGCCTTTTGCGGGTTCTGCCGGGGCGCCGGAGGCACGGCTCTGCGGTGTTGACGCTCGCGGTCTTGATCGCGATTGCGACCGTCTATGGCCGGTACCACTACGTCGTGGACACTGTGGCGGGCCTGGCGATGGCGCTGCTCGCGCTGGGCTACAGCCTTACTTGGCGGGAGTGGAAGGCGCCGTCGTCGAGGACTTAGTGGACGAGGAAGTGTCTGACGGAGCCGGCTTGGCGGGCGTCGAATCGCCGCCGGATTTGCCGTTGGAGGATTTGCCGTTGCCCTTGGCGTAGTCGGTGATGTACCACCCGGAGCCCTTAAACTGCAGGGCGGGGGACGAAAGCAGACGTTCGACGGCTCCACCACAGGCTTCGTGGCGGGTGAGCGGATCGTCCGAGAACTTCTGCATCACTTCAAACACCTGGCCGCAGTTGGCGCACTTGTATTCATACAGTGGCATGGCTACTTCTTTACTTCCTTCCAGCAGTCAGAATTCGAAAATCAATCAGGGTCGAACGTTGCGGGGCAGGCCGATGCGCGGAAGCAACTGGGGCGCGGCGACCTGGGCCGCTTCCCGGCTTGCCACGGGGGCGGGTCTGCCGGTTAAAACCTCGATGGCCTTTTCCAGAATCTTGTCCTGTCCAGGAGCGGACGGGGCGGGCGCCGGGGGTGGCGCGGGAGCGGTCGGCAGGTCCGGTTGGACGTTGGGCGCCTCTTCGTCCTCGTCGAAATCGGACGGTTCGGGGATGGTGGTGTCGGCGACGGCGTGGGTGGGCGTGACGGAGACGTCCTGAATGGCTTTACCGCCGGGGCCGTAATACTTGGCGACGGCCAGCAGGACAGCGCCGCCGTCGTCGGTCGCAATGGCCTTGCGTAGGGCCGCGTCGCCGTAGCTGCGCTCGCCGACCACCTCGGCGCGTTTATTTTCGAGCAGGGCAGTTGCCGTGATTTCGGCCGCGCCGGCCGTGCCGCGGTTCGTTAGCACGACGAGAGGACCTTTCCAGATTGTCTTGGCGGCCGATGCGGAGAAGGTTTCCTTCGGGACGCGCTGGCCTTCAAGTGAGGCGATGGCGCCGCTGTCAAGGAACAGATCGGCGAGGGCGATTCCTTCCTCCGGAGAACTGACTGCGCAGTTGCGGAGGTCGAGTACGAGGCTTCTGGCGCCCTTGCGGTCCAGTTCACGAATCTTCTCGGCGACCATGGCGGTGCGTCCGGCTCCGAGGTCGCGAACGGTGATCTGGCCGACGGCGACTTCGATGAGTTTGGCGCCGATGGCCGGAGGGGTGATGCGGGCCCGGGTCAATTTGACGGTTCTCGGCTCGGGGCGCCGCATACTCAGAACGGTGAGCTCGACGCTGGAGCCGGGTTCGCCTTCGAGCAGAACCTCGGCGAAGGCCAGGGGCATGTCGCGGGTGGAGATGCCGTTGATGGCTTCGATAATGTCGCCAGTGGTAAGGCCCATCGTATGGGCTGGCGAACCTTCGATGGCATCCACGACGCCAATCTCATTGCCATATTTGCGGGAGAGTACCAAGCCAACGCTGGCCTTCGGGGAGCGCTGAGCACTCTGGTAGGCTTCAAACTGTTCCTTGCTCAGGTAGCTGGAGAACGGGTCGAGGGAGACCAGCAGTCCGTTGATGGCGCCGAGGGTGACATTTTTCATGTCGGGATCTTCGACGTACTCGGACTTAATCTTGGCGAATACCTCAGTGAAGACGTTCAGTTGGCGGTACGGGTCCGAGGCACCCGGCGCGCTCTGGCCCAACACCACACCGATGAGCAGGAAGCCCACGAGCACAGTGGAAAGCGTCACGACCCCATACTTAAAGCCACGATTCATATTGGTGTGTCTCCCGACCACGGGCGCTCAACCCAGGGAACGCCGAAGGGATCTTCCCTTTATATAGTATAGTGCACGGCCGGCCGGTCCCAGCCTCTGTTTCATGAGACGCGCAAGGCAGGCAAAAGGCTGCAAGCGATTCGGCGCACGTGGAGGGCCAGGGCGTCCCGATAGCTTCGGACCGCCCTGGACTGCGAGGACTCAGGCGAACGACCAGCCCTTGCGGATGAACGGCTTCAAGTATTTGTTGGCTTCGTTGTTATTGGTGAAGCGCATTTTGGCGCCGTCGTATTCGAGTTTGCCCTCGACCCGGAGGGCGATGACGCCGAGCAGCATCCATTCGACGAAGGGGGCTGCGACATCGAAGTTCGAACAGGCCGGTTCGCCGCCTTTACAGGCGCGGATCCAATCGCGGTAGTGGCCTGGGGACCGGCTGAGCAGCGGTTCAGGGAAGCGGTAGTCCTTCATCTTCTCGACGGGGAGGTGGCGGGTCTGGTCGCCGTAGGTTCCCGTGGTAATCATGCCCTTTTCGCCGATGAACAGGCTGCCGTCGGGTTGAGGGAAGCGCTTGTCGGGGTCTTCCATGGTCTTCTGAAAGCTCTCGTAGTTGAAGACGTTGCCGACGATGCCGGTGTAGGCGGGGCGCGCGGGCGGCCCTCCGCCGGCTCCCTGCGCGGCGGCAAAACGAGCCTTCATCGCCCGAGGGCTAAAGGGGAGATCGCCCAGGACTTCGCCCTCGGGGACTCCCTTGATCTTCGGGTTTTCTTTCAGGCCGTCGTACCAATACAGCGTGACCGGAGGCATAGAGCCCCGGGCAGGGAACTCATACTTGGTGACAGACTTCCGAGGGAACATGAACTCGCTGACGCCTTCGCGGCTGATGCATTCGACGCTGGAAGGCAGGCCGAGGCGCAGAGCGAGGTTGGGCGCGCCGAGAATGTGGCACGCCATGTCGCCGAGGGCGCCACAGCCAAAGTCGTAGAAGCCGCGCCAGTTGAAGGGCTGATAGAAGTTGCCGTACTGGTTGGGGTAGCCTTCGCCGCCAATGGTGAACGGGCGATCCTGTGCAACGCCAAGCCAGAGGTCCCATTCGAGGGTGGAGGGGACAGGGTTGCCGGCGGGTAAGGAGGTGAGGCCCTGGGGCCACATGGGGCGATCGGTCCAGGCGTGGACTTCGGTGACGTTGCCGATTTCTCCTGCCCAAATCATTTCGGCGCACTGGCGAGTGCCTTCGTTGGAGTAACCCTGGTTGCCCATCTGAGTAGCGACCTTGTATTTGCGGCCGGCTTCCATCAATTGCCGCGCTTCCCAGACTGTTCGGACGAGTGGCTTCTGGACGTAGACGTGCAGGCCGCGCTGCATGGCCCACATGGCCTGTATGCCGTGCATATGATCGGGGGTGGAGATGATGCAGGCATCTAGGCCGCGTCCCTCGGTATCGAGCATCTTGCGGAAGTCCTTGTAGACTTTGGCGTTTTCGTAGGCCTTGAAGGTGCGTGCGGCGCGCGTTTCGTCCACGTCGCACAGGGCGATGATGTTTTCGGTGTCGCAGCCGCGGATGTCGCTGAAGCCTTTGCCCCCGGCCCCGATGGCCGCGATGTTGAGCTTGTCGTTGGGGGACTTGTAGCCCATTGCCTTCAGCGAGGCGACTGTTCCGAAGCCCCCGAAGGGTACGGCTCCGGCAAGCAGGCTGCCGTAAAAGAAATGCCTTCTGGTTGATTGAAGTGCCAAAGCACACCTCCCGGCCTTATTGTATGTCTTCCGGAGAGACGACGGGGAGGCCCGGGAAGTTAGCGGTGTGCGGGGTGAGAATCAAAGTTCTTTCAGCCAGCCCTGGGCGACGTTGATGGCCGCGCCGGTGCCACCGGGGCCAAGCCGAAAGAGGAGTTTCCAGAGTTCTTCGCGACGCTCGTGAGCGGGATTGACGAAAACGGTCTTTCCGTTCTTGACGGTGGTGGGGGCCTTGAAGTCGACGGTACGGGCGAGGGCGACGAAGGAATTTAACTGTTTCTTGAGATTGGGGTGGAGGGCCGCGCGGTTGTAGTTTTCCTGCTGTTCCTGTTTCTCGCGGTTGGCGGCGGAAGAGGCAGCGGCGGCCTCGTCCTTGAGGCCTGCGACGAGCATAAGGGCGGACTTGTAAATAGATCGAGCCTTGGCGATGTCGGAGGTGGCGACCTTCTTTGCCTCCGCAAACATGACCTTGGCTTTGGCGACGTTGGACTTCTCGGCGGCGGTGGCGGGCATGGACATGTCGACCATCGACATCTCGCTGTCGACCATATACGGAAACACGTTGGGATCGATCTTTTCAACCTCGGGGAGGCGCTGGACTACGCCCTGGCGGTAGCTGTCACGCATGAGTTTGTTGGTTGCATCTTCCATCGCGTCGGTGTTCCCCGCCTTCATGGCCTTTTCGAGGTTGGCCCCAGCGTTTTCGACCTGGATGCCGTGGTTGACAGCTCGGTATGCGTTCTGAATATAGGAATCGTAGGCAGTGGCGAAGGCGGGGGACATGACGAAGGCCTTTGCGGCGAGGCCGAGTTCGGTGACCAGCGAGGCTCGGGCGGAGTCGCTGAGCGCCTTAACGGCCGTGGTGACGGCGCCACCGACGCTGGGCGCGGACGGATTCGAGTTGCCGCGGGGGATGGAGTTGTTGATGTAGCCGGTAATAATGCGCTCAAAGGTCTCGCGGTTGAGCTTGATGGATGCGAGGGAGTCTTGCCAGGCAGCGGCGGAGAAGACGGTGAGGGTAGCGAAACAAAGGGATACCAATTTGCGCATTTGGATACAGTAGCGCAGGGCCAAGTCCGTGTCGTAGCAATCTTTCGATAGGGCTTAACGGATGTCGAACTTCTTCATTTTGTAGCGAAGGGTGTCGCGGGTGATGCGGAGAAGGCGGGCGGCCTGGGTCTGGTTTCCGCCGGTCTTTTCGAGTGCCTGGACGAGAAGGCGTTTCTCGTTGTCTTCGAGGGAGAGGCCGGCATCGGGGATGGTGGGGGGGAAAGAGATGGGGCCGGCGGGCGCAGCGGCGGCAACAGCGGCGCCGGGCGCATGGTGGCTGATGCTCATCGGCAGGCTGGGCGGGGTGATGTAGCTGGAATCCTCGAGGATCATTGCGCGCTCGATCGCATTGCGCAGTTCACGGACATTGCCAGGCCAATCGTGGACCGTGAGCAGATGGAGAGCTTCCGGGGTGATGCCTTCGATGTGCCGCTTGAATTTCTTGTTGTAGTGCCTGATGAAGAAATCGGTGAGGGCCGGGATGTCCTCTGGCCGCTCACGTAGCGGAGGGATGGTGATGTGGATGACGTTCAGGCGGAAATAGAGATCCTGGCGGAAGGCGCCTTCCTTGACTGCTTCGCGAAGATTCTTGTTGGTGGCGGCGATGACGCGCAAGTCGAGTTGAATGTCCTTCAGGCCGCCGAGCCGGCGGAAGGACTGTTCCTCGAGGACGCGGAGCAATTTGGCCTGGAGCACGAGAGGGATTTCACCGATCTCATCGAGGAACAACGTGCCTTTGTCCGCGAGTTCGAAGATGCCCTTCTTTTGAGCCCGGGCGTCGGTAAAGGCGCCCTTTTCGTAGCCGAAGAGTTCACTTTCGAGCAAAGTTTCCGGGATGGCGGCACAGTTTATGGCGATGAAGGGCTCGGCCTGGCGGGTGGACTGGTAGTGGAGCGACTTGGCGATGAGGTCCTTGCCGGTGCCGTTCTCGCCTTCGAGCAGGACGGTGGTGGCTTCGGAGATGGCAACGCGGCGAACGAAGTTGAGCAGGTCGTTCATGGCGGGGGAGCCGCTGACGATTTCCCGCTTTTGTGGTTCTACCTCGTCGGTCACGTCTTTGATGGTGGCGACGGCGCCCTGAAGAGAGCCGTCGTGATTATAGACCTGGGAAGTGCGGATGACGACGAGGCGTTCGAGGCCGTTTTCGGTGTGGAGGCGGACTGTGGCGTTGTTGCCGTTGGCCTGGAGGAGGCCGGTGTGCATGCCGCAACCGGGTTCGCATTGTTGGCAGCGAAACATTTCGTGGCAGTCGCGGCCGATAAGTTCTGACGCGGACATTTCGAAGAGGCGCTCGGCGGCTGTGTTGACGCCCGTGATGACGTGGTTGGTGTCGTAAAGCACGAGTGCGTCGGATATTTGGTCGAAGACGGCTTCGAGCAGGTTGGCGTTACGCCAGTTGTCCGTCAGTTTGGGCATATCACGCTTGCGCCCACCATTGTATGCCCAGCCGGGGGCAGATTGGCGAATGGGTGGGGGAATTCACCCAACCGGTGGCGGGTGCAACCGGAAGGCGGGGCTGGAAAACGACACAAATTACGGAGATTATGGGGGGTGGGTGGGATTCGGACCTGTTGGTCTGAGAATTGCAAGCAAGTGAGTGGAAGCCCCCAGGCGACCGACGTTGCGGGCCGGCCAACGCCGGCGGCCTGCGAGGGAGAAGCTATTGAGAGCACGCCGCCCAGGCGCGGGCAAGGAACAATGATGGCATCGATTCAACTGGCGTTAAGCGATGGCGCGAAGGCCGAGGCGCTGCGCACGGTGCTGTCCCGGAGCACGGGGAGCCCGGCTGTTTGTGTAGAGCAGCCGGACCTGGAAAGCGCGTGCGCCGTGGTGGTGGACCTTGCGCATTTAGGACGATTGCCAGCACCGCTGAGCCATCCGCAACGGGTGGTGCTGATCGCGCGAAGCGATGAGGAGTGTCTGCAAAGCGCGTGGGACCTGGGGGTAAGTTCAGTGGTGAGCGAGTCTGATCCGCTGGATACGGTAGTATTGGCGATTCTGGCCGTTTGTTTGAGGGCCGGTCCGGCCAAGGGGCAAGGGGCGGAGCTGACGAGTTTGCGGGTTCCGCGTGAGAGCAGGGCCTGAGTGGGTAGAGACTGAATTCAAGGAGATAGGACCGATGAGTGACGTGAACCTGATTCCGCATGTGGTGATCGTGGCCATCCTGGCATTAGTCGTTGGGGGGCTGGCCCTTTACCGGAAGACGATCGCCTCGCACGAAGATGACACGGTGCATCTGACAGGAGGCGGCGAAGCCGTGCAGGAGCAGATGGCGGTTGCAGCCAAGCTGAACGCCATCGACAAATGGGGCAAGCTGTTGACGGTCGTGCTGGTGATCTACGGGCTGGTGGTGGTTGGGCTGTACGTTTATCAGATGTGGGAGCAGAGCTCGAAGACCCCGCAGTTCAGCTAAGGGGCTGAGTTCACGATACGATTCACAAAGCGGGCTGGTGCGCGCCGCTAGCGGGCGGCGCGCACGGTCTTGCCGGATGGAGGTCGAACTTTTGAAGCTGCGGATGTTGTTTGCCGGGTTGATGGCGGTTTGGGCGCTGGGCGGGGCACCGATGGCGGCGCGGGCGCAGACCGCGGTGACGCCCAACAGCGTGTGCGCGGATTGCCACGACGCCGAGGAGAAGGTAAAGGCGTCGGCGCACACGGGAGTGGCCTGCGCCTCGTGTCATGCGGGATTCAGTGAGTATCCGCATCCGGAGAATGCGCCCAAGCCAGAGTGCGCCCAGTGCCATCAGGCCATCACTCAGGAATTCGCCCTGAGCGTGCACGCGGCCGAGATCAAGAAGGGCAACGAAGGCGCGCCCAATTGCGCCTTCTGCCATGGAGAGGCCCACGAGATCAAGGTGGTGAAGACGCCTGAGGCGCGGCGCGAGAGCGTGGACAACTGTGGGATGTGCCACGCGGATGCGCTGGAGGCGTTCAACAAGAGCATCCACGGCAAGGACGTGGCGCGCGGCGTCCGGGAGGCGCCGGTTTGTACGGACTGTCATGGGTCTCACGCGGTGGGCGGTAAGAACATTGAGGCCTCAAGCGTGTCGGCCCAACACCTGCCTGACACCTGCGGGCGCTGTCACGGCGATCTGAAGCTGATGCAGCGCTTTGGTTTGAACGCCAATCAGTTCACAACCTTCAACACAAGTTTTCATGGGCTGGCGGTAAAGGCGGGGCAGCAGAATGTGGCCGACTGCGCGAGTTGCCACGGGCATCACGACATTCTGCCTTCGACCGACCCCGAGTCGATGATTCATCCGAATAACATCGCCGCGACGTGTGGCGCATGTCATCCTGGGGCGGGGACCAGGTTTCCGATTACACGCATTCATGAGGTGGACCCGGCCAGCGAGCCGATGCCGGTGCGTTACGCGAGGATCTTCTACATCTGGCTGATTCCGGGAACGATCGGATTCATGCTGGTGCATCATCTGGGCGATTTCCTGCGCAAGATGTTCGGGCTCCGCTTCCGGGGCGAACTCTATTGGGCGCGCATGATGCGACCGCACCGGCAGTCGTTCCGGATGCACCGGTCCGAACGATGGCTGCACGGTTTGCTAACGGTAAGTTTCATCCTGCTGGCCTATACCGGATTCGCGCTGCATTATCCCGATGAATGGTGGTCGCGTCCGGTGTTGCAGTGGGAAAAGACTTATCCACTGCGAGGCACCGTGCACCGGATTTCGGGTATTGTGCTCGTGGTGACTGGCCTCATCCACATCGCCATGGTGATGTGGAACCGGACTCTCCGAGAGCACTGGAAAGAAATGCTGCCGCGGGTGTCCGATGCGCGCGAGATGGTGGAGGGGACGCTCTGGCGCCTGGGCTTACGGAAGGAGCGCCCGCATGTCTCTCCTCACAGCTACGTTGAAAAGGCGGAGTACTGGGCGCTGGTGTGGGGCACCTTGGTGATGGCCGCCACGGGCGCGTTGTTGTGGGCGAACAATTGGACGCTGCAATTCCTGCCGAAGGTCTGGATCGACTTTGCGCGCGTGGTCCATTACTATGAGGCAGTGCTTGCGACTCTGGCGATTCTGGTGTGGCACTTCTACACGGTGATTTTCGATCCGGAAGTCTATCCGATGGATCCCGCCTGGGTGACTGGCTACAGCCCGCGTCATTTCCCCGATCATGAGCATGATGGGCGCGAGCACTAACGCAATTGGCCCCGTGAAGGAGTTTCCACGATGAAAGGTTTTCGCGAATGGGTTCGCCCGGTTGTCTATTTCGGCAGCAATTGGATCAGCCTGACGGGCGTGGTTCTGGTGACCACGGCGACGATTCTGTGGATCTTCCTGCTGCCGAGTTTCCTGCGCGGGTCGTCGGGCGACCCCTACATCGGGATTCTTCAGTTCATGGTCCTGCCGGGTGTGTTTTTCGCCGGACTGGCGCTGATGCCCATCGGCATCTGGTGGATGAAGAAGCGCAACGCCGGGCGGTTGCCGGAGGTGTTCCCGCCCGTTGATTTCGCGAACGTGCGGTTCCGGCGGCTGTTGACGTTCACCGGGGCGGCGACGGTGCTGAATGTGATCATCGGCGCGCAGTTGCTGTACAGTGCGGTGCATCACATGGAGTCAGTCAGCTTTTGCGGGCAGACTTGCCATGTTGTGATGAAGCCTGAGTTTACGGCCTACCAGCATTCGCCGCACGCGCGCGTGGCGTGCGTGAGCTGCCACATCGGTCCGGGGGCCAACTGGTTTGTGAAGAGCAAAATTTCGGGCGCCTGGCAGGTGATCTCGGTGACGTTCGGGCTCTATGAAACGCCGATTCCGACTCCGGTCCGTGATTTGCGGCCTGCGCGGGAGACCTGTGAAGTGTGCCACTGGCCGCAGAAGTTTGGAGGCAACCGGATTCGGGTGATCAGCCATTACGCGGAGGACGAGCAGAATACCGAGTCGAAGACGGTTCTGTTGATGCGGATTGGCGGCGGCACGGGCTATGAGGGGATCCACGGTGCGCACATGGGGCCGGGCGTGGAGATCCGCTATGCGCACGCCGATTACAAACGCGAGAACCTGCCGTGGGTGGAGTACACACGAAACGGCGAGCGGCGGGTGTACAAGGGCGAGGGGCACGAATCCGATGGTCCCGGCAACCTGCCGGTGCGCGTGATGGATTGTATCGACTGCCACACGCGCCCCTCCCACACCTTTGAACTGCCGGCGCGCGCGCTGGACCACGCAATCAGCGAGGGCCGGATTTCGCGGGCACTGCCGTACGTAAAGAAGGCGGGCATGGACGCTCTGCAAGGAGAGTACGCGACGACCGCAGAAAGCGAGCGCGAGGTGCCGGCGCGATTCATCCGCTACTACCAGGAGAACCACCCGGAGATCTTTGCTTCGCGCAAGGCGGACGTGGAGCGTGGGGCACGCGAGGTGCTGGCAGTCTTCAGCCGGAACGTGTTCCCCGAGATGAAGGTGACCTGGGGTTCGTATCCAAATCATATCGGGCATACCGATTTCACGGGGTGCTTCCGCTGCCACGATGAGCGGGCCGCGAATGTGAACGAACGGACCATCACGATGGACTGCAATACTTGCCATGTGATGCTGGCGACCGAGGAGGAGAAGCCGAAGGTGCTCGCCGATCTGGGTCTGACCACGGAAGACTGAGCCCGTCCTCGATCCTGCTATGTGGCTCGACGCCGAATTGACGGCATTGGCCCGCTGGGTTCTCGAAGCCCTCGCGCTGCTCCTGCTCGCGGGCATGGCGCTGTTCCTGGCACTCCAGTATGGCGGGATTCCGGAGCGAGTGCCCAGCCACTTTGATTACCGGGGCCGCCCCGACCGGTGGGCGGGCCGCTGGGTTCTCTTTGTCGTGGTGGCGGCGGCTCTCGTTTCATACCTGACCCTTTCCCACAGCGGAGGCACTCTGCGCCTGATCGCTGGGGAGGTGGAGCCCAAGCCGGCTGAAGCATTGTTGCTTGCGTGGGTCAAGCTGGGATCGCTGGGGATCTTGGCCTACGCGATTTGGATCATGATCCGGGTATCTCGCGGGCACGCGGACCGCCTGAATCTGATCGTGCTTGCCCTGGCGGTGCTGGCGCTCATGGCACCCGCCATAGTGATGGATTCGCGTTGAGCGGTTATCCCAGCAGCTTTTCGAGTTTCGATCCCGGCCGGACGATGGTTTCTGAACGTTCGGGGCCGGTGGAAACGGCGCCGACCTCGACACCGGTCTTTTCTTCGAGAAATGCGATGTAGTCGCGGGCGGCTTGGGGAAGTCCTTCATAGCGAGTAATGCCGGAGGTGGGTGCGTCCCATCCAGAAATGGTTTCGTACACGGCCTCGACCTGTTCGAGTAGCAGATTGGCGGCAGGCATCTCCTCGGTTAATTCACCATGAACCCGGTAGGCGGTGCAGACCTTGATTTGCTCGAATCCGTCGAGGACATCGAGTTTGGTCACTATGAGTGAGTCGAAACCGTTCACCATGGCCGTGTAACGGAGCAGAGGCACGTCAAACCAGCCGCAGCGCCGCGGGCGTCCTGTGACCGAGCCGTATTCAAGCCCGGCATCGCGGATCCGGTCCCCGTCAGCGCCCGTGTCCTCGGAGGGGAAGGGGCCCCCACCAACCCGCGTGATGTATGACTTCGATACGCCCACAATCCCGTCGATGCGGGTGGGGGCGACGCCGGTACCGGTGCAGGCCCCTCCCGCGGCGGCGCTCGAACTGGTCACGAACGGATATGTGCCATGGTCGATGTCAAGCATGGTGCCCTGGGCGCCTTCAAACAGGATGCGCTGGTTGCGTTGGATCGCGTCGTTGAGCAGGCGGGCGGTGTCGCAGACCATGGGGCGGATTCGCTCGGCCATGCGCAGGTACGCCGCGAGAATCTCATCGAAGTCGGTTTCGTCGTGGATGCCAAAGGCGCGGGCGACGGTCTGCTTGTCCTCGGAGAGAAAGGAGTAGAGAGTGCGGAAGAGGTCGGGGTTGAGCAGGTCGGCGATGCGGATGCCCCGCCGGCCCACCTTGTCCTCATAGCAGGGGCCGATGCCGCGGGAGGTGGTGCCGATGGCAACTCGGTCCACGCGGGCCTCACTGACTTTCTCTACCATCCGGTGAAAGGGGAAAATTACGTGAGCGCGATTGCTGATTGCGATCTTGCCGGCGGTATCCACGCCAGCCTGCTCAAGCATCTCGAGTTCGTCCAGCAGAGCCTGGGGGTCGATCACGACGCCGTTGCCGACCACTACTCGGGTGTGGGGATGGAGCACTCCACTGGGGATCAGCTTAAGGACGAATTTCTGCGGTCCGACCTGGACAGTGTGTCCGGCATTGTGGCCGCCTTGGTAACGGGCAACGATGTCGAACTTCTCGGAGAACAGGTCGACAATCTTGCCCTTGCCTTCGTCGCCCCACTGGGAACCCAGCACGATGATATTGCTCATGATTCGGTGACCAAACCCTCTATCTTATCCCACTTGGACTCCCATGCTACGCTCATGATTGATGCAGTTGTGCGATGTTTTTTTGGCGCTGGACGAAGGGGTTTTCCTGGATCTGTTGAAGCGGATCTCCATCGGACGCTTGCGCACCTATCAGTTATTCGAGCACATCAAAGTTCGCACGCGATTGACCAAGCTCAACAGCGAGAGTCTGCGCAAGGCGGGGCCGAAGCTATGGGAACGTCTTAGAGGAGGGGACGAGGACCTGGCCGCTGATCTTTCGCAGGCCATCCTCGTTTCCCATCTGGAGATGATCATCGCGGCGCTGGATTTTCTGGGCATTCCCCATCAGGACGGGTTTTTCGGCAAGGATGAGGACTTAAGCGCGCATCTCACCGAAGGTTGGCAACAACGAGCATACGATGCCTTGAAGCCGCGATACCCGGCCAGCGTCCTGCATTTCTACCTCAATCATCTTGGCGTCGAGACCCGCACGGCCGCGGCGCTGTTCACGCCTGCCCCATGAGCATTCTGCAAACTCTGACTCAACTTGAAGCGCGCGCCGTCACGCTACTGGAAGGTGCGACTTGCGCCGACGACCTGGAGACCGCCCGGGTGGAGTTCCTGGGTCGTAAGGGAGCGCTCGCCACCATCAGCAAGGAGATGGGGCGGCTTTCGCCCGAGGAGCGAGCCCAGGTCGGGCGGCTCCTGAACGAGGTAAAGCAGAACCTGGAAGCGCGCTACGAGGCTCGCAAGTCAGCGTTCGAGCGTGCGGCGCTGGATGCGCGGCTTGCGGGGGAATGGCTCGACCTGACCCTCCCCGCGCCGGGTCCACGGCCTGCGCCTTTGCATCCTTTGACCCAGATCCAGCGCGAGTTGGAGGATCTGTTCACGTCGCTCGGCTTTGCGGTGGTGGATGGCCCCGAGGTGGAGACCGAGTGGTACAACTTCGATGCGCTCAACATCCCGCCGACGCACCCGGCGCGCGACGCTCAAGACACGTTCTGGATGGAAGATGGCCACCTGTTGCGGACCCATACCTCTCCCGTGCAGGTGCGAGCCATGGAGCGCTTTGGCGCGCCGCTGCGAATCATCGCGCCGGGGCGGGTGTTCCGCAATGAGGAACTGGACGCCAGCCACGAGCATACGTTTTATCAGATCGAGGGCATGATGGTGGATCGCCACGTATCCGTGGGCCACATGCTCTATTTCATGAAATCTCTGCTGGCGGCCATCTTCAGCCGCGAGGTGACGGTGCGACTCCGGCCGGGTTTCTTCCCCTTCGTGGAACCGGGTTTTGAACTGGACATTCAGTGTTTGATCTGTGGCGGCGCGGGCTGTCCAGTGTGCAAGCAGAGCGGATGGGTGGAACTCCTACCCTGCGGCTTGGTTCACCCGAATGTTCTGCGGGCGGGCGGTCTGGATCCGGAACAGTGGAACGGTTTCGCCTTCGGCCTGGGCCTGACTCGCCTGGTGATGATGCGTTACGGCATCGACGACATTCGCCACCTTGCGGCGGGCGATCTGCGTTTTCTGGGGCAATTCTGAGGAGCATTTCAGGGTGAGATTTTCCTGCAACTGGATTCGTGAACTCGTGCCGGGCCTGAGCGCCTCCCCGGCGGAACTGGCTGCGCAGATCACCATGAAGACCGCCGAGTGCGAGGGGGTAGAACCGTTCGCACCCTGGTTGGAGCGGGTTTGCGCGGCGCGCGTCATTGAGGTGAGTCCCATCGCCGGCGCTGGCAACGTATTGGCCCGGATTGACGCAGGTCCGGAGCTCGGCGAAAGGCAGGTCGTGTGTGGCGCACCGAACTGCCTGCCAGGCCTGCTGACCGCCTATGTTCCGGCCGGACTGTCGCTCGGTGCGCGCCAGATCCGCCGCGCGGTAGTCAGCGGTCATGAAAGCGACGGGATGTTAGCTTCGGGCTCCGAATTGGGTATCAACCGTGATGATGAGGGGGTGCTCGAGCTGCCCGCGACTGTATCCCCCGGGGCCCCACTGGCGGAGGTGGATTTTGTCATTGAGGTAGACAACAAGAGCCTCACCCATCGCCCGGATCTTTGGGGCCATGTAGGAATGGCGCGCGAAGTGGCGGCCTTCTCCGGGCTTTCCCTCCGTGATCCCGTCGATGAATCGCTGCTGCCGCGGGGCAGCGGCGAATGGAGCATTGCCGTCCATGACTACGGGCTCTCGCCCCGATATTCTGCCTTGGTATTTGAGAACGTCAGCGTGGGTCCATCTCCTGTGTGGCTGCAGGCGAGGCTGGAGGCTCTGGGTCTGAACCCCATTTCCAATGTCGTTGATGTGACCAATCTGATCATGGCCGAACTCGCGCAGCCGATGCACGCCTTTGACGCCGATCATTTGAGAGGCCACACCATTCAAGTACGGCGCGCCCGCGATGGGGAGCAGTTTGCCGCCTTGAACGGAGAGACCTACACGCTGGCGCCTCGGCATGTCGTGATTGCGGACGACTCGGGCGCGATTGCGCTGGGTGGAGTGATCGGCGGTGCGGGCAGTGCGATCGGCGCCTCGACCCAGCGCATCGTTCTCGAAAGCGCGAACTTCGACGCGGCGACGATCCGCAAGACCTCCGCGGAACTCAAGCTGCGGACCGATGCATCGATGCGCTTTGAGAAAGCTCAGGATCCAGCCAATACAACCCGTGCCCTGGCGCGCGCCATCACGCTGCTTGAGCAAGTCTCCCCTGGGATCCGGCTCGTAGGCGGACTTCTCGATGCGTGGCAGCCGCCCCCACAGCGCGAGCCGATCCGGCTTCCGCTCGACTGGCTAGCGGACAAGTTGGGCCTTGCTGTGCCTGCTGGGCGCGTGCGTTCGATTCTGGAGTTGTTGGAGTTCAGAGTGGAAGAGGCGGAGCCCGGAGTCTTCGCGGTCCATGTGCCAAGCTGGCGCGCCACCAAGGACGTCACGATCAAGGACGACCTGCTGGAGGAAGTGGGGCGAATGATCGGCTATGCCGAGGTTCCGCTGGAAGCGCCGCTGCAGCCGGTGCGGCGGCCTTGGGTGAACCAGGAACGGCTCTACCATCATGAACTCCGGCGCACTGCCGCTGCTCTTGGTTTTGCCGAGTTGCTGAATTACTCCTTTGTCAGCGAGGAGACGGCGAGCCGATTCAACATGGAGCCGGGGGACCACCTGCGGGTTGCTAATCCCATTTCATCCGAGCAGGGGCTGATGCGAATCAGTCTTCTGCCGGGGATCCACCGCTGTATTGTCGAGAATGCCAAGCGATTTGATGAGTTCAGGCTATTCGAGATCGGTAGTGAAATCCACAAGCGCTCGGCCGGGGAACTGCCGGACGAGATTCCGCACCTGATGGCTGCGCTCTATCGCAAGCAGGGCGACGGGGCAGCTGGGCTCCTCGAACTCAAGCGCCTCGCGGAAGCGCTGCTGCCCGGCGCTCAGGCTCAGCCTGCCGATGCGCGGCCGTACGAGCATCCGGCACGAGCGGCCGTGATCCTCTTGCGCGGTGAAGTGCTCGGACGGCTATACGAAATCCATCCGTCACTGGTCGAAACCGGGCGCGCGGCCGTCCTGGACATCGATCTGAAGAAGGCGCATCAGATGGGGTCGGAGCCGCGCCGGTACAAGCCGTTGCGCCGCTATCCATCCAGTGATTTCGACCTCTCCGTCGTCGCCGGGCTGCGGGTGCTTGCAGGCGATCTTATCGCGCAAATCCGCGCTGCGGCGGGTGAGGCTTGCGACGAGGTTGAGTATCTTTACAGCTACCGCGGCCACCCGCTGCCCGATGACCGGCAGAGCCTCAGTTTCCGCATCACGGTTTCTGCGCCAGACCGCACTTTCAACAACGAGGAACTGACGCGGATTCGGAACGCCGTGATGGATGCTCTGCGCGGCCGGGGGTACGAATTGCGCGCCTGATGATGTAGGCTGGGGCAGAGGAGACTTGCCCCATGATCAACCGGCGTGAAGTTGTGCTGGGCGCGGTGGCTGCCACGGCGGCCGCGGGCGCGGCGAATCCAATTCCCAAGCGGCCCTACAAGGACGGAATTCAGCTCTCCATCATCGGATTTGGTGGCATTGTCGTGACCGCCATGCCGCAAACCGAGGCGGACCGCCGGGTCGCCACCGCAATGGAGCGGGGCGTCAACTACTATGACGTGGCGCCCAGCTACGCGAATGGAGAGGCGGAGCGGCAGCTTGGCGTCGCTCTGAAACCTTACCGGAAGTCTGTGTTTCTCGCCGAGAAGACGCAGCGCCGGGGCGCCCAGGGCGCCCGTCAGGAGTTTGAAGAATCCCTTCGTCGGCTCCATACGGACTATTTCGACCTCTACCAGTTCCATGCGGTCAGCTCCATGGACGACGCCGATCAGATTCTGGCGCCGGGCGGAGCCGCCGAACTGTACCTCAAGCTGAAGAAAACGGGGCAGGTCCGTTATATCGGCTTTTCGGCTCATCACGCGGGGGCGGCGCTCAGACTGCTGGATGCGCTGCCGATCGACTCGGTCCTGTTCCCGGTGAGTTTCGCAGCCTGGGACAAAGGCGGGTTTGGCCCGCAGATCCTGGAGAAGGCTCGGCAAAAAGGCGCCGCGCGCCTGGCGCTGAAAGCGATGGCACTTGGCCAATGGCCTCGAGACCTGCCGCGCGAGCAACGCAAGTATGGCAAGTGCTGGTACGAGCCCATCGACCAGCGCGACCTGGCGCGCCTGGCGCTCCGGTTCACCCTGAATCAGGACATCACGGCTGCCATTCCGCCGGGCGATGAGCGGCTCTTCGATCTGGCGCTCGATCTGGCCGCCGCACCGCTACCCGCATTGAACGCCGCCGATCTGGCGACACTGAGGACAGCTACCGCGCGCGCGGAACCGATCTTCCGCGCCTGAGGCCGGCCGCTTCAAAGGAACAACTTGGGCAGATACTCAGGTGCGTCAGCATAAGGTTGGACGCGTTGAGCCGCGACATCATATAGGCGCTCATGGGTGAGAATTGCCGCGCGGCAGAGTTCATCATATGGCCGGTGGCAGATGTCCAGGAAGCCGATATTGTAGTTTTCTCCATCAAATCGGCCAAGCGCGGATTGGTCGTACAGCGTGAACCAGTGCGCGCCCACGCAATGCGGGTTGGCGGCCGCATCCTCGAGATAAACCCGGTAGGCGCGTGCACGGGCGGACTGGTTGGACAGACGGCCGATGCCGGAGGCGGGAAGTCCGACGTCCAGTGCGCCGAAATGCCATTCGCCTATCATCACGGGCCTCTTCAGCATGTCGTGGATTTTGGCGGATTGGTCGCGCGGTAGTTTCTCCAGGTAGCAATTCAGTGAGAACACATCGAAGGTCCTCATGCCAGCGATGGCCCATTCCGGGGGAACGCCAGCCCAGCGCATGCCGAGGTTGAGGTGGTTGGGGTCGGCCCTGCGGCAAGCGGCGGAGAGGGCGGCAAAGTACTTTTCCACCATCAGCGTCGTGTAGGCGCGCAGATCTTGGAGAGCTTCAGGCGTGAGGGCGCCCGGCCAGCGGCCTTTGGCGATCCGGTCAAAAGTGGCGTACGGGGTAGCCCAGGCGCGGGCAAGGGCGGAGTCTCCCTCATGGCGCTGCCGAAGCCAGCGGGCGAGCGCTTCGCGTGTGCGGCAGGTGTCAGTGGTGTACAGCATGCCGGCCGCGGGCAGTTCGGAGGAGAAGGCCCAGGTAGGCTCGTTCATGAGGAAATAGCCAATAAAGGCGGGGTCTTCCCGGGTGTCTTGAAGCATCGAAGCGTAGTCATTGGTGTCGTCGAGAAAGCCGGGGTGTTCAATGTCGGGAAAGTCCCGGTAGATCATGGGCGCGCGCTTGCCGTGAAAACTCATCGGCCGGACATAGGGGAACCGGGCCCTCGCGGCGACTTCCCATGTGGACCAATTGGCGACTGTGTTGCAGCGTAGCCGCCGGAGTTCGGCCAGCGCGATCGTGGCCCAGTTCTCCCTCCACTTCGCGGGGCCGAATCCACGGATAAGATTGGCGGTGAGGTAGTTGATGAAGCGGGCTCCGGCCCGAGCCCCGATCGCAGTCGTATAGATCTCCTTGTACTCTCCCTCAGGATCTGGCCGGAAGCTCAGCGCCTCTTCAATGCCATCGATTCGAGCTTCACAATCCACGCGCACGCAGTCGGGTCCGTTCGAGAAAAAGGCATAGCCGTCCGGGTCCACGAGCCACCAACGATCCCCGTCATGGTGCGTACGGAAATAGCCGGAGGGTTCTGTGAGTTTCCGGGCGCTCCACCCACCCCATCGGGTGAAGGACTTCGGGAATCTTTGGCGAGGCGCGTCACGCAGTTGGGTGCGGAGGCGGCGGATGAGTTCGTCTGCATTGCGTGTGCGGGTGGGCCAGATGTGCAGGTTGCTTTGTCCCAATTCATCCACCAGCGGGCCCTTCGGCAGGATGATCTTCGCCAGACGGGGGACCTCCGAATTGGCCGTCCGCAGTGGTGTCATTGCCCAGCGCACCGGATTACCGTCGTGGCGGGTGAGCGTAAGAGTGGCACGGTCTACCAGGTTCAAGTCCACGCGGTCCCCGCCGGCCAGCGGCTTGAGAAACGCACCTTCACGGTTCATCTGCCAGCGGTTCTGGTCGGTGACTTCCAGAGCCATTCGCATACGGAATGAGCATTGGTTGAGGGCTGAAAAAGTCAGCCGAAAGCGGCGGCCTTTCTCTCCTTCCTGCAGCGTTAGCGTCCACACAGCCATGGTGTTGCCATCGAGCAGCATGTCAGAGGTCAGGGAATGGAACCGCGCCAGGTGGCCCGTGGGGAACGAGTAGGCGATGCCGTCGCCGGGCTTTGCGGCCCTGAACCATTGTGCGCCAGGAATCGCCGTCTCTCCCGGGCTGAGTTGCAAGCCGCCAAGCAGGCGGCTCTGCGGCAAGGCCTCACCCGCAACCGTTTGGGCAAGGATCGTGGGAGAAACGGCGGTCATCGTCAGGAACTCGCGGCGATGCATGTTCGTACGCTATCAAAAGAGCGATTGTGTAACAAGGTAAGCAGATCAGGGTATCTGGTTTGACCGGACTCTTGGGAGGAAACGATGAAGTTCGCATTCATACTGGCTCTTCTGCTGCTGCAGCAGCAGTCGGAAGCGCCGAAAAAGCCGGTGATCGAAGGCAAGGTGGTGGAGCAGACAACTGGCGCGCCTGTTGCGCGCGCATCCGTAACGCTCGCCCAGATCGGGAGCAGTGAAATGAACCCGCCAAAGGTGGAGACTGATGCCGAGGGCGGCTTCGTCTTTGAAGACTTGAAGCCCGGCTCCTACCTCGTGCTCGCCGAGAAGGCGGGCTACACGCGACGGGCTTATGGCGCCAAGAACGATGGGAGCCTGCGCGGCATCCCGGTGCGCGTGGCGTTGGGGGAGCGGCGCAAGGTCGAGATCGCCCTCCCGAAGCAGGGCGTGGTGACAGGGCGTGTGACCGATGCCGATGGCGAACCAATGCAAGGTGTGGTGATGTTCGGCTTGCGACCAGTCTACCAGCGGGGCAAGAAGACCTGGGCACCCGTCGGGATTGGGCAAATGCCCGCCATGACTAGCGACACTGGCGAGTACCGGTTGACGGGATTGCCGGCGGGGAAGTTCAGGATTTGCGCCATGCCGATGAGTGTGATCAGCGGGGGCGGGCTGACCGTTGCGCCAGCGAAGAAGGGACCCAGCGGCAAGCCGGAGGCTGGGGTGGTGACCTGCTACCCCAACGAGTCCGAAGTGGAGCGCGCCATAGCCTTGGAGTTGAGTGATGGCAGTGAGGTGCCAGGGATTGAAATCCGCCTGGCCCAGCGTGTGGTGGCCACAGTGCGGGGACAGATCACCGGGTTGCCGCCGAATGTGCCCCAAATGCTCGCACTGAGTTTGAGCCGCCCCGGCGTGGGAATGGCGGGCATGATGTTCTCCAACCGGGCGATTTCCACCGGCGGTGAAGGCAAGTTTGAGTTCCGGAATGTGCAGCCAGGCCGGTATATCCTCCATACCCTGCCGATGCCGACCGGTGCGGTGACCGTGGGTGTGAAGATGGCTCTGGAAGTGACGGATGACGAAATTCAGGAGGTCAACGCTCCTGCTTTGCTACCTTTCGAGTTGGATGGACGCGTAGCGGTGGAGGGACGCGAGGACCTGCCATCGCTGACCGGTGTGCAGATTCTGTTGACCGCCGACGATGATATCTATCAATCAGTGCCCATGGCGCCGGTCAAGGAAGGCGGCCTGTTCCGGCTTGCGGGGTTGACCGCCGACCGCTACCAAGTGGCCATGGCGGGCTTGCCCGAAGGCCTGTACCTCAAGTCGGCCACACTCGGCGGCAAATCGTGGGAAAAGGGGGCGCTGGACTTCTCCGAGAGCGGGCAACCGCTCACCCTCGTGTTGGGCGACGATGCGGCCACCGTTGCGGGCACCGTGCGGGACATTCGCGGCGAAGCCGCGCCGGGCGCCTATGTTGTGTTGCTGGACCGGGCACACCGCCCGCGGCATAGCCAGACCGCGCGGGCCGATGAGAAAGGGATCTACCGGATTGCCGGGGTGGAGCCAGGCGAGTACAGAGTGTTTGCTGCCGGCGAGGTCGATTCAGGCGGCGTGGATGATCCGGAGTATGTAAAACCTTGGCTGAGTGAGGCGATCTCCCTGAAAGTAGGGTCCAGGGAGCGGCCGACGGTGGATTTGCGGCTACAGTGACCCAGTGTGCCGTTTGAAGATCTGGGGCAGATTAGATGAAAAGGCCGAACGGGCCAGCACCATGTTGGCGCCCGCCTCCTGAGCCTGCTGCTTCAATTCTGCCTGAACGTGGGAGACGAAGCTGATCACGCTCACGCCTTTCGTGGCCGCGGCTGACTTGAGCTTTGAAATGAGGCCCACAGGTTCGATCTTGTTATTGTTCAGATCGACGATGACCATCAAGGGCTGCTGCTGCTCGGCTTGGGTGAGCACGTCGTCCTCACTCTTCAGGAACTCAACTTCGAGCCCCGCACGTTTGGCGAGGTCGTTGATCTTGACGACGAAAAACAAGTCTTCGACCGCGGCGAGGACTTTCCTGCTTTTGGGCATACGAGGTTGTTGCTTGTCGAACGAATCGCAGTGATCTGACCACTTGATGTAACGAAACGCGGCCCCCTAGAACCTGCGATTCCGCCACAGCTTTGGTAGGAACCCATAGGATACCCGCTGGCCGGGGCCCGGCGCAACAGCGGGAGGCATGCTAACTTAACCACATGCCGGACTCTGGAAGGTTGGACGATCCGTTGCGATATGACGCGCCTGTTGATCCGGCCACAATAACGATCTTCGGCGCTACCGGTGACCTGACCCGCCGAAAGCTGATGCCGGCGCTGTACCGGCTCGCCTATGAGCGCCGGCTTCCGGCGGGATTTGCCGTCGTGGGGGTGTCGCGGACCCGGATGAGCGATGACGCATTCCGGGACCGGATGAAAGCCGCCGTGGAGAGCCACCTTGAAGATGGGCCATTTGACGAGGAGTTGTGGGACGGTTTTGCGCGCGGGCTCTTTTACCTGAGCGGCGACCTGCAAGACAGGGAGCTTTATTTGCAATTAAAGCGAAAACTCGATCAAGTTGACCAGGAGCGCCAGACCGCCGGTAACGTGCTTTTTTATCTGTCCACCCAGCCGAGCCACTATGCGCCTGCAGTCTCGGGTCTGGGAAGCGCCAATCTGCAGGCAGGCGGGGGTTGGCGCCGCCTCATTGTCGAAAAGCCAATCGGGCACGACAGAGCGAGTGCGGCTGAGTTGAATCTGGAACTCCGGCGCGTATTCGATGAGGAGCAGATCTATCGCATCGACCATTACCTCGGCAAGGAAACCGTCCAGAACATCCTCGCCTTCCGATTTGGCAACGGGATTTTCGAACCACTGTGGAACCGCCGGTACGTCAGCCATGTCCAGATCACGGCCGCCGAATCGATTGGCGTGGAAGGCCGCGGCGCCTATTATCAGGAAGCTGGCGCTTTGCGGGACATGATCCAGAACCACCTACTCCAGGTGTTGGCGACGATAGCCATGGAGCCGCCCGCAGCTTACGAGCCGGACGCGGTGCGTGATGAGCGAGCCAAGCTGCTACGAGCGATTCGGGTGTGGAAGCCAGAGGAGGTTAGCGAATACGCCGTCGCTGGGCAGTATGGGCCGGCGCGGGTCGCCGGCCAGCACGTAGCGGGATTCCGCGAGGAAGGAGGCGTCGACCCGGATGCCGTGACAGACACCTATGCGGCAGTAACGCTGGAGGTGGATAACTGGCGATGGGCAGGTGTCCCGTTCTACATCCGTTCAGGGAAGAGGATGCCTAAGCGGGTGACGGACGTGGCAATTGAGTTCAACCGCGCTCCTCTGGCCATGTTTGAAGCAGGGGCGGGCCGCATGCAAGAGACCTATCCGAATCTCTTGGTGATTCGAATTCAGCCGCAAGAGGGCATTTCTTTAAGGTTTTTCTCGAAGCAGCCGGGGTCGGGGATGAGGCTCCGCCCAGTGACCATGGACTTCAACTATGGCGCGAGCTTTGGGGTGCGATCGCCTTCAGCCTACGAGACTTTGCTATTGGATGCGATGCGTGGGGATGCGACATTGTTCACCCGGCAGGACATGGTGGAGGCGAGTTGGACGGTGGTGGAGCCAGTCATGCAACATTGGTCATCGACGCGCCACGAGTTTCCCAACTACGCGGCAGGGACCTGGGGACCCGCAGCGAGCGAGCGGATGTTGGAACGGAGAGGTCATCGTTGGAGGGTGCCATGACCCACGCCGACGCGGATGTCTTGCTTCGCGAGTTGGATGCCCTCTGGAGTGCCGCTGGGAAGCAGCAAGGCGCGGGTGTGCTTCGTGCGTGCGCGATGACCATGCTCGTTGTGTCGGGCGATGAGGATGAAGCCACCGAGACCATGGCGGCCCTGTCCCGCGAGCACCCCAGCCGAGTCGTGCTCATCCGGATTCAACCGGGAACCCCGCGGCCAGCAGCGAGAGCGAATGTTCAATGTTGGACGCCCTTCGGCGGGCGGCAGCAGATCTGCGCGGAACAGGTCGAGATGGAGTCCTCCAGCCTGGGCGATTTGCTGCCCGCGATTCGCGGTGTGCTCGTGGCCGACCTGCCAGTCGTCGTCTGGTGCGGGGATCTTGCATTGGCAATCAGAGGTGATCTGCGTGAGTTGACAACCTTGGCGAGCAAGGTGATTATCGACACCGCAGACGCCGGTCACGCCCAGAACGCCTGGACCCTGATCCACGCGCTGCAAGGGGGGCGGGCGGCTGTTGCCGATCTGGCCTGGACCCGGCTGACCCGGTGGCGCGAGACTGTGCAGCAAGTGTTCCGGGCCCAGGCTTGCCGGGAGAAACTGGACGCGGTCGAGCGTGTGGAGATACGGTGGGCGGGCGAAGGAATACCAACGTCCGTTGCTTACTTGGCCGGTTGGCTGAAGTGGCTTGCTCCTAGGTCTCGCATCGATTTGGAGCGTCTGAACACGCGTACTCCGGCGAAGGGGGTGGGCCGGATCAGGGAGTTGCGATTGAGCGGAGCAGAGTTGGATGTCCGATTGCGGCGGCCGGATGGAGTGGGGGTGGCGATCGAGATTGAGGGTTTGGCGGCTAGGGCACTGTTCCCAAGGCTCGACACGACTGATCTACTACGGGAAGAGTTGAGTGTTTTTGGGTGCGATGAGCACTACGAGAATGCCCTGGCGCGCGGGATGCAATTGGCATGAATGCTCTTGTCTATGCCACCCCGGCGCTGGCCGCCTTGGCTTGCGCGGAAGCAATGCGGGAACTCATAGCTCAGGCTCTCAATGAGAGAGGCTCGGCGAGAGTGGCGGTGTCGGGCGGGTCCACTCCGGGAATGATGTTCGATGCCCTAGCCCGGATGGACCTCGATTGGCGCTTGATTGATTGGTTCTGGGTGGACGAGCGATGCGTCCCGCCGGATCATGAAATGAGCAACTACGCGATGACTGCACGGCATCTGCTCCTGCCGGCGGGCGTGCCGGAGACGCGAATCCACCGCGTGCTGGGCGAACTGCCGCCCAAACAGGCGGAGGTGGCCTATCTCACAGAGATTGCGCGCGTGTTTGGTGAGCAGTTTCCACAATTCGACGTCGTGCAGTTGGGCTTGGGTGCCGATGCCCACACGGCCAGCCTGTTTCCGGGTGAGCGGCGGATTGAACAGATTGGGGGGATTGCCGCGGCGGTCTACGTTAGAAAGCTGCGCCAGTGGCGGATCACTCTGTTGCCTGAGGTGCTGTTCGCCGCGCGGACGAGGCTGGTTCTGGCCACCGGCGAGGAGAAGGCCGCAGCGCTCCGGCGGATCTCCTGCGCTGATCTCGATCCCCGCCGGCTGCCCGGACAGTTGCTGCTGGCTCCCGGAGCGCCTTCGTGGTTCTTCCTGGACGAGGCGGCGGCGCGGCTGTTGTAAACTACGAAAGTTTTCGTTGACAAATACGAAGGTCTTCGTATAAGGTGGGGGTGTGAGCAGAAAACGACCAGCGCAACCGCGGCCGACGGCGGCGGAACTCGAGATTCTGGGCGTGTTGTGGGGGACGGGTCCGGCAACGGTGCGGCAGGTGCACGAGGTTCTGGAGTCGCGGCGGGGCGCGGGGTACACGACCGTGCTGAAGCTGATGCAGATCATGGCGGAGAAGGGGCTGCTGGAACGGGAGGAGTCGGCTCGCGCGCATGTCTATAAACCGGTGTTGAGGCAGGAGGACACGCAGCGGCAACTGGTGGACGATTTACTGGAAAAGGTGTTTGGGGGATCGGCGTCGCAACTGGTGATGCGGGCGCTTTCGGGGCGGCGTACGTCCAAGAAGGAAATGGCTGAGATTCGCCGAATGCTGGACGAGTACGAGGGAGGCCGCCGATGAACGCTTGGGGCTGGGCGTTGATTCATTTTCTTTGGCAGGGGGCGCTGGTTGCGCTGGCATTGGCGGTGGTGCTGCGGATGTGGCGGGCGAAGGGGCCGGAGGTCCGATATGTGGCGGCGTGCGTGGCTTTGGGGGTGATGGCGCTGGCCGTGCCGGTAACGGCGCTGGTGGTGGCGGGGCAGGACGCGCCGGCGACCGTGCTGCTGGCGGGCGTGGGGTCGAGGGTGGTGCTGGATGAGGCGATTGCCGCGGCGGCGGAAGGGCTGCGGCTGGACATGCGGTGGCTGGTTTCGCTGTGGGCTGCGGGGGCGGCGCTGCTGTTGTTGCGGGCATGCGGGGGCTGGTATGTGGCGCGGAGGCGGACGTTGGCGGGCGTGCCGATGGATTATCCATTGAGCCGGTTGATGGACCGGATGGAGATGACAGGCGCGGTAGAGTTGATGGAATCGGCCGCGGCGCGAACTCCGCAGGTGTTTGGGTGGCTGCGGCCGGTGATTGTGGTGCCGGCGGCGATGCTGGCGCGGTTGTCCACCGCCGAATTTGAAGCGGTGCTGGCGCATGAGTTGGCGCACATCCGGCGGCGGGATTATCTGGTGAACCTGGTGCAGACGGTGGTGGAGGCGGTGCTGTTCTACCATCCGGCGGTGTGGTGGGTGTCGCGGCGGATTCGCGAGGAGCGGGAGTTGTGCTGCGACGACTGGGCGGTGCGCGTGTGTGGCGACAGCATCGCGTATTCAAAAGCGCTGATGAAGGTGGAAGAGCACAAGTGGGCGGGCGCGCTCGCGATCTCCGGCGGGCAGCTCGGTGCGAGAATAGCCCGGCTGCTTGGGTTTGAGTCTGCTCGAAGATGGCAAGGGGCGCTTGTTCTGGCCGCCGGGGTCCTAGTACTCGCCATCATCGGGGGCGGGTTGTGGCTGATGAACCAGCCCGGAGAGCAGCAGATGCTTTCCGAATCGACTCCCCCGCGGCGCACGGCAGAGAGGGCAAGGACGGAGCGGATACAGCTCAAGTACGAGCCTGCGCAGCTTCAGATGAGGTTCAATAGTCCTCCCGTCCTGCCCAGTGGAAGCACGAGCCGTGACCAGTGGTATTGGAGACTCAGGGCCAATGAGTACGAACGGCGGGTCGCCTTCGCTCGTGAGCATTTCGGCGAAGGAATCGTCCCGGGAACGGTAACGGATCGCGGACGGACTTTTATAACCTTCGGGCCTCCCGACGAGATTGTTAGTAAGACCGGTGTTGCGCCGGAGATTGAGGAATGGCATTACGCGACGTTCTGGAGCAGTCGCGGCGGCGCCGAGGTATTCGTCTTCGAGGGATCGCGACTGAAAATGATGCAGGCACTACCTGGGGGAGTGAGCCAATGAAGCTACGCCGCGCGGAGAAATCGAACCTGGGAGGCCGCCGATGAATGCGTGGGGCTGGGCATTGATTCATTCTCTCTGGCAGGGGGCGCTTGTTGCGCTGGCATTGGCGGTGGTGCTGCGGATGTGGCGGGCGAAGGGGCCGGAGTTCCGGTATGTGGCGGCGTGCGTGGCTTTGGGAGTGATGGTGATGGCGGTGCCGGTGACGGCGCTGGTGGTGGCGGGGCAGGATGCGCCGGCGACCGTGCTGCTGGCGGGCGTGGGGTCGAGGGTGGTGCTGGATGAGGCGATTGCCGTGGCGGCGGAAGGGCTGCGGCTGGAGATGCGGTGGCTGGTTTCGCTGTGGGCGGCGGGAGCGGCGCTGCTGTTGTTGCGGGCATGCGGGGGCTGGTATGTGGCCCGGCGGCGGACGTTGGCGGGCGTGCCGCTGGATTATCCATTGAGCCGGTTGATGGACCGGATGGACATGACGGGCGCGGTGGAGCTGATGGAATCGGCGGCGGCGCGAACTCCACAGGTGTTTGGGTGGCTGCGGCCGGTGATTGTGGTGCCGGCGGCGACGCTGGCGCGGTTGTCCACCGCCGAATTTGAAGCGGTGCTGGCGCATGAGTTGGCG
>ERZ761609.486-NODE-486-length-46144-cov-16.828332_pt1 | contig 46144 bp, 45 predicted proteins | sample MGYA00511163_ERZ761609 | MGnify/ENA primary metagenome ERZ761609 (study PRJEB28899, sample SAMN02445070) | bioreactor sludge metagenome | biome: EBPR sludge | place: Australia: Brisbane, Thorneside Wastewater Treatment Plant | collected 2011-12-16 ... | reverse complement strand
TCGCATCATCGTAAAACGCACGGATACCCGTGTCGCCGAATACAGTCGTTCCTTCGTCGATAATAGAATAGGCCAAAGATCCACCAATAAGAATTCAGAGCTGGCGGTTTTTGGAAAGCGAGGCCGCTTTACAAAATAAAAAGAACGACCGGCCAACGTAAAATACCCATCACGCTTATGATTATACACCAGCCTTTCATTGTATAGCTGTGTAGTACCAACTCCCAGAGAATTATAGGCATTTAAGGAAGCCAGATAAAAATTGTCATCCTTCAAAAAGGCACCCACCAGCTTTTCATCGTCTGGCGGCACAGCACCAAAGGAAGCCTTTTTGGGGTAGTAATAAACGCCATTCATGAGCTTCTGTAGGGTTTTGTCAGCCACAAGCTGCTGCAGATGCCTGTCAACGGTGCTGCTATAACGCGCCAGCTCAGCCCTTCGATAGATCTGACCGGGTCGAAGACGCTTTTTTAGTTGCTCCAATGCGTTACCCATATTTTTACTGTGATGTAAAATAGCAATAAAATCAATTTTTTAGTCTAAATTTCATGCAAATATGGATTTGACTGTCCCCGCGAATGAAGCGTTCATCACCAAAACGCTTCAAACGAAAGGGATCCCATGAAAATAATCACTTACAGCGATGTGCATCTGGAATTTGGGCACAACTGGCATCCGCCGACTGATATTGATGGCGATGTCATGTTACTGGCTGGAGATATTGTCAGCTTTAAACATTATAACCCGCTTAAATTCTTGCTGAAGTTCTGGAATAAGCCAGTGATCTACATTTCCGGCAATCACGAGTATTACAACACCAATATGGACGTGGCCGAAAGAGTGGCGCTGGAATGGATCAGCCGGAAACTGCCGAATGTTCATTATCTGAAAAACAGCACCGTCGAAATTGACGGTGTTCATTTCTATGGCGGCACGATGTGGACGGATTTTGAGGGCGGTAATTACAAAACGTGTATGTTTATAATGATATACCCAAATCTTTCCTAAGTGCTTGTTTCAATCTTTCATGCGCGTCATAACGTTTAAGTTTATCTTCGTTTGTATCAACGATATCCTGAATAGCTTTTCTAACTTTTGCATTTGAGATCAGTTCACACCGCATTTGCCAATAAGCAAAGTGTTTTGCTGCTTTTTCAGAATTTTCAACGGCGGCTTCATGATAAGCTTGCAGCAATCCTACATAAGCCTCTTTCTTTTCTTGAAAAGACAATGCTTTTTTATTTTGATACAAATTAAAAAAAGCTTGAAAAATCGCAGTCACTAACGCGCCCAATCCAAAAGCCGATAAAAATTCAATACTCATATAAATCTCCAATCGTAGAAAATTTATATCATTTTACATGATTTTAAAATTCAATTATTTCCAATCCACGCGGTTACGCCTTCAGACACGAACTATGCGAAGGTTTCGACCCTTACGGCAAACCGGTGGAGGTCAAATGAACGACAGCGAAAAAGCAAAGCGCGAGCGGTGTACGTTATTCTCTGTCCTGCCCTTACTTTACCTCCGTTAAGTATCCTGTCCGGCCAGAACAGGGATAGCCATTTTTGTCCTTATGCTTATTAAGCTTGGAATCATGCTTGCTGCGTGTGAATTTTTTTTGACACATGGGGCATTGAAAAACGTATTTAGGCCCGAAAGAAGAAGAGCCTGTTCTTCTGACAGGCCGGGTTGCTCTTCGGATGGATGTACCGAATGGTTTTATTTTTCTGGATTCGGCAACGGTCGGGGCTAAAACAACCGGCCCGCTCGAGGTCAGTTCAACCTCATAACGCGGCGTAAAGGCCCTGTTCGTCACTCGCGCGCCTTGAATTCGGTCAACGCGGTAACTTCTGTGCTGCCCATCATCGGCCCGGAGAGCATGGAGAATGATATTGCCGTCCTGTGTTTGACGCAAAGAGTAAGGTTCTATAATCCGCGTTTTATGATCGTAATCCAGTTCAACACAAAGCCTGTTGGCCGCAGCAAAGCGTATGATCTCGATATGCTGTGCTCCATGCCGTACTGTCAGACTGCGGCCAGGACGTTCGCGGATAATCGTTTCCCCGGGCTTTAACGGGTATGCTGTCGGAATGACCGGCTCGTGTCCATGTTCGATCCATTCAAAAATGGCGGGCAATTCATTCCAGTAACTTTCAACCGGCGGAAGGTTCGGCAACTGGTGTCCCAGCATACTCGCCCACGAGCCTTCCAGGCTTTCTTTGTGTGATTCAAGATCGGCCAAAACCGGCACGGCGATCCCTTTAAATTCACATTTCTGCCGCAGAATATCGAGAAGAACGCCTGCCGCCGGTTTGATGGTTGAGTTTCTGAACAGATTGACCACATCGTATAAATCGCGGGGGCGGGTTCTTTCCGCCAATGCCCTGAATTTTTCGCCGAACACTTCTTCATAGACGTAGCAAAGCGCCTGAATGCCGCCCTCCGGCTCATCCGAATAAGGATGGTAAACGGGCTGCAGCGCAGGCGACAACACCAGCTTTTCATCCGCTGTCAGATCAAGTTTGATTTTTGGATATCCGCCTGAGGTTGGCGAAACAGGGCCGCGGTAAGAAACTTTTCCCTGGCATGATATTTTTCCGCGCGGATTGGTGTAGATGTCAAAGGACAGGCCGTCTTTCGGAACCTCGATCCCCGTCTGTTCATATACCCATTCGGCTATGGTTTCGAATGTGCTGCGCAGAAAGTCTTTGTCAATCTGGCTTTCATCGGTCAGCGTGAAATCGAGATCCTCAGAAAACCGGTACGTTTCGAAATAGCATTTTTTAAGACAGGTTCCGCCCTTGAACACCCAGTTTTTATTTATCGCCGGATGATTATATATACCGGCCAGCAGCCATCCCAAGACGTAATCTTTCTCGATAACGTCCGGGCGCAGGCTTACGGTGGCGGCCATGGCCAGAATTTCACGGCGGTCGATCATGGGTTCCTTCCGTTAAGCCCAGGTTTCAGGAATCCAGAGATTCCATTTACTGATCAGACGCGGGCTGGAAATAGCGGGATCAAGCTTGGCGTTTCCGGTTGTCATGCGGTCACGGCAGGGCTGAAGTAAAGCTTCGACGCCTGCTTGTTCTGCCAGAAAACCAAGCCTCTTGAATACGGCACCGTTGCCAAGCCGCGCGGCATAATCAATCAATTGATTTATATCCGATTCTTGATCTTTCAGGTAGGCTTTAAGGCATTCAAAAACATGCGTGATGCCGCCGCCCGTCTCCGGCGTATCGAGCATATCGACAATCGTGCGGTGCTTATCGGATATGGACAGCTTCGTACCGCCGCGCCAAAGCGTTTTAAGGCCGAACAGATTTTCTTCTTTCGTGTGCTTCAGAGCAAAATCGGTTCCATGATAGGTCTGCGTTTTATGACGCACTTGATGAGTTGTAAAAACGAAGATGCTGCGGAATATTTGTTCCGTGAAATCGTGGTGGCCTGCCGCCGTCCATCCGCCGATATAACAGGGGCCGAAAAGCGAAGGTGCCAGTATCCACGGGTCTTCTATAACCTGCTGCGTTGTAAGGGCGTCCACCGGTATAGGGGCGTAAAGGCCGGGACCGACCCGCGCCAGCCAGCCCTGATGCGTCCAGCGGGCCAGTATTTTGGCAGCGTCCTGCCTTTCAAGGTCAAGTGCCTCAGCAGCGTCATCAATAGACACCAGCTTTCCCGCCGTTTGCAAAACAGTGGAAAGCCGTGCCCGGCCTTGACTTACAAACGTTTCTTGCTCCATCGCTATACTATCGCTCCATTTTTTCACGGAAAACGTGAATTTATGGATTAATAGTATAGTAAAAGCCTTAAGATTGCACGAAAAAATGATATACTGTAGCTCTATTTTTTCACGAAAAATGTGAATTTATAGATCAGTAATATAGCAGATTTAAGAAAAGTGGCAGAAGGATCTCTTTAAATTTTCGCTGATAAGGGTACTCACAGTACCGTTACGGCAACAAATTTAAAGCATCTCTGTAAATACTAGTCAGGTTGACTACTTTAATTTTTTGTCTGTAACCGTAGTAATCCTACGACTTGAAGCATATTTTTAATGAAGGAAAACATGCCTAAAAACCTGAAGATCGCACATTTCTGGCATCTAACTCATTGATTTTGCTTGCTAGAATTATTCATAGAGCGGAGACAGGGTATTATTCCTAAGTCAATTTTCGCTGATTTTCGAAGGGGTTGTCAGGAATTTGCTTCCGGATTGCTTCCAAATCCGATGCAGGGTATCGATCTGCATCGCATCGAAATGACTACTAAACCGTTGAAATATAAAGGAAAAAATTGGTTGTGTGCTCGACCTGTGACCGAAACTCTTTATATTTCACGATTATCTTAAGCACGCCTCGAAATCGTGATAACCATTTGATATTTCGTAATAAATCTGAAATGCAGGTTATGGCCTTCCAATCAAAAACCTGAAGGTCGTATAGTGGTCAGATAGAGGACAAAATCAATGGCTACGACAGTCCCAGCATCCTCAAAATCTTAATCGCGCTATCAAGCTTGATGGTTGTTTTGCCTCGCTCGAAACTATTGAGTGTAGGCTTGCTGACACCTGCCAGAACCGCCAGTTGCTCCTGCGTGAGCTTTTGTTCCTTACGACGCTTAATGGCTTCCTCAACCAGCCCGGACCAATTAAGACGAATGTGTCGATCCATGATCTTACTCGCAGTTAAATACAGTTTACTAAAAAGCCCAAATCAGCCTTTAAAGTAAACGATAATTTACTTTTTAGATGATTAAAAGCAAAAAAGTAAAATACAGTTTACCGCAAATAAAATGGCTTTTAGTACCTCTCGTTAGGGTAAAAGATAACCATGCAAATCTTACATTGAATGTTAAAATTGCATGGTTAATGAGAAGATACTTGAAAAAACAAATTCGAGATTACATATAAAAAGTAAAGGCCAATTCCTACTAAGCAGCAATCTCTGTTATCTTCCAAATATCTTGAGCCAGAGAAATTAAGATCGATTGTCGATTTTCAATATCTTCCGCATCCCATTTATCAAAAGAAGAGAGCTTTTCATTGATACGAGAAATAGATGTATTTTGTCCAACAACTGCAAGAGTCGATAAGCTCCTCGTCAGATAATTTGCGCTTTTGGCATATTCAGAAGCTTTATTAACGTAAAAATCATTGCTTGCAACAATATTAATGGGCTTCTCAAGTAAGGTCAGGTTCCCAAGACGATTTTTATAATCGTCATATATCAGTTCAGGGTGCTTCTCTTGCCATGAGCTACGCAAGTCATTTTCTGGATTATTTGGCAAGATGTGTTCTATTTCCAATTTAAAATAAGGATCAAGACTACCCCGCGATTTTTGGCCGCTGAAAGCCATATCAACATGTTGAGCCAAACTGGCCAGAAAATAACGAGTACGATATTGCTGCATAGAATGTAGCGTTAATCTCTTGAGCGCATCTTTTAGCTCTGGACTCTTCTTAATCATATTCTGCGCGAAACGTTCATTTATAAACGCGTTAAGCTTTTCTCTTTGCTCTTCCTGATTTTCGATATAAGCAATATCTCTTACCTCATCCGCCCATAGGGAAAAACTGCGTTCCAGATCTTTTGTTGGTGTTTTGGTGAAGATATAGAAAAATAAAAAGCTTTCCAGTTGAGATACGAATTGATCAAATAATGTTTTTGGCAAATTTGCCGCCGCTAAAAGCAGGACGTAATGCAAGCTGAAGGCTCCGCCTGTTAACTTCTTGAGGGAATCCATTGCCAAATTTGGTTTACCGTCATTGCCGAGGCCATTGCTAAAATCGATGTATCGGTTCACATTACGTATGATTTGGCGGACAAATTCAAAAGGGTTTTCTTGATAGCTAGTAAGAGCAGCGTTCTCTTTTTTAGAAAACCAATCATAGATTTCATCTTCACGGACAATAGCGTCGTTTCGATCATTCTTGATGTCGTAATTTGCCATGAGAAAATAGCGCAAAAAACGCAACGGCTTTTCCTTGTTTTTCTCCAGCGGGCTGGTGATCTTTTTCCATTCATCTTTGAGCTGTGAAAAACGCTCTGGTGACACTTGCGTAAATAAGAGATTTTTGAGCAAATCCATAGGATTCAAGCCCACACCACGCTCGTTGATTGTTTCAAAGATTTTGAGGGCACTACTAACATCAGTCGATATTTGAATGAAAACCACATTATTGGCTAGATGACCCCAATATTTTTTTAACTTAGCCTCGTTATCATAATTGTTGATCAGGAAACGATATATAACGTCATATGCATTCAAGATGTTTTCGACAGAACCGTAAATTTGAATGCCGGAGCTTTGAATATTTGCACGAACAACTTGAGGATCACCGTTAGCCTGAACGATTTTTTCAACAACCTCTCCGGCATTTTCGTATCTTGGCTCCAGTTTAAGGTTGGTTTTTATATCACCCTGTGAGTCTGTATAGCTGGTAGCAGTCAACCCATTTATTATTTGCCCTTGCGGCATGCCGTTGAAAAGAACTCGCAAAGCACATAAAATCAGGAATGTAGTAGTCAAACGCTGCTGACCGTCGATCACATCATAATGCCCTTTTTCACCATCTCGTGGCGAAACAAGGATAGTGCCAATGAAATATTCTGATGAGCTACTGTCCATTTGCTCATCTATATCCTCAAGAAGCTGGGTAATTTGCTTATCTGTCCATACATATTCCCTCTGATAATCAGGTACGACATAAAAGCACTCTCTAAATGCCTCATCTATTGTGAATTTATGATTTTCAATTCGTGCCATTACCTAACTCCTAAATTTACATTTTAACTATTTGTAGCAGATTCAGGATGAATATGCTCCCTCAAAACATCCAACAGAACCGCCATCGCATAGGTATCCTGCTTACAATACTCGGTAAGATCATTCCACAAATCCGGCCAGAGAGATTCATTCAGTTCGCCGGACATGAAAGCTCCATACTGACGCATGGCTTCGCCGCCGTGTCCGATCTCCAGATCATCATAACTTAGATCTGTAAAAGCTGGCAGAACGGCTTTTATTGAGGCAGAGCCATTCTGATTTGGGTGATATAACCAGCGGCTTTTGAACGGTACCAGTAAATCCAGCACACGAGCGTTAATCGCTTGGATCGCTACGGCATACTCAGGCAAATCTCTGGCCAGCTCATTATTGCGAGCAATCTCGAATACCTGATTGTAAACGAGCACTGTACCTTCACTGCCGCAAAGCTCGATAAGTCTTTCTGCAAAGGATCGCCGTGGATCTGTCCTTTCCTTATGCAGGTATTCATGGTGCTCAAGCTCTGCGTCGGGACTGTGCTGCACATGCATCGAAAACTGAAACGGGATTTGTTGAAATGGCCGCGTGCCATCAAAGAGCGGAATGGCAGGCATCACGGTTTCATAGTCCAAAAAACACAGCGGATACTGGATTTTCCTCAGAAAAGCGGAAATATTGGCGTGATCTACAATCGTCTCGCCATTCAAATAGCTCTCAACGTCCAATCCTTTTGCACCGCCGGGGCGGATATGATCCGGAAGCTTTTCTAGCTCAAGGCCATATCGTTTAGCAATTTCTTCGGCTCTGGGCTTTTGGAAGACATCATAAACGGAATATTCTGGCGCATGCGCCCAGCAATAGGGTTTGTAATCACATTCAAAAGGCTTGAAGCATCTGGCACCAATCGACATCTCCGGCTCGGTTTTTCGCTCAAGGATATAGTCACCATTAGCATATTGGTAATGGCATCATATAAAAACTGCTCAAAGGCTTCGCCGAGATTATCATTCATAATCGTGCGGCCACCGCTTTTGCCCTTGGCCTTGCGCTGCTTATCTTTGGCGGTGTTGCCGTAATACACATTGTAGGGAGGATCGGTAAAAACCATATCGGCAAGCTGCCCATCCATGAGTTTTTGCGTATCGTCATAAATGGTGGCATCGCCGCACAGCACACGGTGATTGCCGCAGATCCATACATCGCCGGGTTTGCTGATCGGCTCCTCCGGCACTTCGGGGATTGCCTCTTCTTCCGGCTCTTCGCCTTCATCCTCCGCAAAAAGAAGATCATCAATTTCGGACGGATCAAAACCGAGCAGATCCAAATCAAAATCCAGATCGTCCAATGTCTCTAGCTCCAGTTTCAAAAGCTCTTCATCCCATCCGGCATTCAGGGCAATACGGTTGTCAGCAATAACGAGAGCCTTGCGTTGTGCCTCGCTCAAATGTGATATCTGAATAGAAGGAACGCTTTCCATGCCGAGCTGCCGCGCGGCCATCAAGCGGCCATGCCCGGCAATAAGCACGCCGTCTTCATCCACTAGCACCGGGTTTACAAACCCAAACTCGGCAATACTGGCTGCGATCTGCGCCACTTGTGTGTTAGAATGCGTGCGCGCATTATTGGCATACGGGATCAGCTCGTCCAGCGAGCGGTATTCAATATTCAGATTGTCCATGATCATTCATCACTAAAAGGGTAAAGAGTTCGGAATGCATACGCTGCCACCAATGGCACCACGCCGTTTCCACAGGCGCGAAGTCTGTCCACCCGATTGGCCATCCCATCAGCCATTCGGTGAACAGCGGGTTTAAGCGCATCTGGGACATGTCCCCATTGCTCATGTCCTCCCGGTGCTGGTGGCCAGACTGGAAGGCCATTTTTGGCAAAGATACTTGTCCATTCGGGCGCTCGTTCATGCCGGGGCTGTCTTTCCAGTCCCGCGCTACAGGGGTCGGCCATGCCTTGATCTGTGCCGTGAGCGAACTGTGAGCTTTGTCCGTCCGGTCGCCCATCCTTTTTAGGAAGCTTTCTTGATTTTCTCCGCTTTCTGTTGCACGAGGGGTCAGCCAATGGCGTGCTGTCTCCGCCAATCCCGATCCATGAGTTGCACTGGTCGATCCCGGCTCTTGCGCGCGCGGTGTCGGCCACTGCACTCTGGCCGTCCGATAATCCTTGCCCGCTTTTCGCGCTTGAAGATCCTGTTTCGTGTAGGGGAAGCCGTCCGGCTGCATGACTGTTTCCGCCAGTGATGGTGTTCTCAGCACATTGCGACCGTCTTTGCGGATCATCTTTTCCGGCGGACGGGCGCTGCTCACAGCAGAATCTGTGGCCGTAATTGTTGGCCACATTACTGCTGTGTTTTCCAAGCGTTTCTTTGGATTGCCTTGACGAATTTCGTTGTGCGAAACACCGTTTGCTGAAGAAACTCTCACTGTAGGCCAGGATGAAGAGGCGCTCTCGCTTATGCGGCGCACCAACTTCTTCCGCTGTAAACAAACCCGCCGCAACGCTGAAACCCATTGATCGTAAGTCATCATGGACTTGTTCAAACCCCAATCGTAAATGATGTGAGACGTTTTCGAAGAAACAGATCCTGGGTTCGATGGTGCGGACGATTTCCCGTATGAACGGCCAGAGGTGGCGCGGGTCTTTTTCCGCACGTTTGGCTCCGGCAATGGAGAATGGCTGGCACGGATATCCTGCAGTGATGATATCCACGCATCCACGCCACGGCTCTGGGTCAAAGGATTTAACGTCAGACCAGACAGGCGCCGCATCCATCGTTTCATCCGCCATGCGCGCTGCAAGCTGGGCGGCGGCATAGGCTTCCCCCTCGACATAACAAACGGTTCTTGTTCCAGGCATTGCGAGTTTAAGGCCGAGTTCAAGTCCGCCCGCCCCAGAACAGAGGGACAGCACTGTTGAGGTATGATGATCCACACTTAACGTTTCGGTTTCAAAGCTGGTTTGTTGGCATCGTCCAGAACGCGGACGATCTCGTTGTATAAAATCTTATGAACAATGTGACGGTCGTTCGTTGCCGCAAGCTCTGCATCAAGCCGATCAGGGATCGTCAGCAGATTATCGCGCAAGGGGCGAAAATGTTTGAATATCTGGGCTTCAGCTTCGTCACGGTCGATATATTTTCCGGCCTCAACCTTGGCCTTAATCTCCAGAAGCTTAGCTTTTTCTGTCTCGCTCTTGATGCGGGTCTTTAGCAGTAATGTTGGTAACTCGGCTGTGGAGATACCTTGACGTGGGCTTTGTCCTAATGGCGAGGATACTGCAGATACCTCTGGTGGGGTGGTGTTTCTGCGTAATGGACGCGCTGGTTCACGTTGTGCCTGAATAACACCGTCTGCAACATCAGGATCAATCCTACTGTTTTGTGTAGGCAAAGCACCACTCCGCACAAGCTTATTGATGTATTGTTTGCTCACGCCAATGCTCTGGGCATAGGCTTTTTGAGACATTAATTTTGCCATAAAAAGTCAACTAATTTTTGTAAATTTTTCAAATGGTTAGGTGATAAAAGTCAACCAACGGTCAACGAAGTTTAAAACGGTGACGCTAAAAAACTCCCGCGCGTTCCCCGCCCCTATAGGAAATGGCCCCACAGGACCCGCGAGATTTTGTAAGTCAAGTTGATTAGGGGCGGTCGCAGAAGCAAATCACGCATTTCTGTCCAGCATACGAAAAACATACCCTAAAAATGAAAAAAGTGTTTCAAGGAATGTGTATTAACGTTGTTGCAACACTGTTTCAAATAGCTCGTAACCATTGCTGGCTATCAGAAACGCTTGAGTTTGCTTTGGTAGTCACCATCGGGATCATTGTTGTTCAGGATTGCTGCCAGACGGTTTGTTCCCACGTTGAGGTGCCGCCAGAGCGTGGTCTTGCTGCTGTTGAAATCATGCTCCAATACTTTCCATGGAATGTTATTGGCGCGCGCCCAAATCACCCGCTGCTCGATGACGTTCAACCAGCGCAGCCAGCGCATGACTTCTTCCATGAAATCTACCTGCTTGGGCAGAGCGTAGTTGCGCCGCTGCCTTGCATGTAGCATGTCGTAGTAGCGTTCCCAGTCATCCTTGAGCGTGTCCGGCCACATGGAATGATAGCCAGGAACACGCACCTCAGGAATGCATCGGTGGATCTCGGCGGCTTCTTCCATAAACGCCATCACAATCTTTTCTGTCCAGTATGGCTCTGGTGGTGGTCCAATCATTTTCATTGGCACTCCCTCCGCGGTCCGTAGAACCTCACTGCGATTTGCTTAAGGAGTTCTTTTTCTGGCCAGGCGAGACGGTTGTCACATGGGTCTACGTTCAGAATGCCTTGCTTACGCCAGGCGGCTCTACGCATCAGCTCCATCTCATCTTCGTTTTTGGGCGATTGCCCGGCTGCGGTGCCTAAAGGGCAACGATAGTTTTTCATTGTCATATCCTTTCTTTTTCGAGATGTTTTGGGGAAAACTGGGGATGCTGGCGCTTTCACCCTTGAGGGGTGAAGCGCAGCATTACTCCGTAGGAGTAAGGGGGAACTTGCCCACTGCCCACTGGCTGTAACCGCCTGTTGGCTTTGTGTTTTAACAGTGGGCGAGTGGGCATAAGCAGTGGGAAAATGCCCACTGGACTTATCGCTGTAGTGCCTTGCGTTATGCCGTTTTTGATCCCATTCAGTGGGCAAACTGAGGGTAAACAGTGGGCAGTAGGCAATAAAACAGATTGCAGAGGGCAGCATTATGAATCCTCCCCATGGGCAATGTGGTTATGCGTGGTAATCCATTTTTGCGGATCATCAACGGGAAGGATTTCATCAGTCTTTGGATGCTTGAAATGGGAGGGATAAATACGCGTGCCATTGCCCAGCGCCATATTTTCAACACACAAATAGCCCTGTCGGCTGCGTTGCGGTGCTGGCAGACCATAACCTTCAACATTTTTGAAAAATTTCACATGCCCCTTGGTGCTCAAAACATTGATCCGATTACGCAAGGAACGAGAGCTGCCAAAGCCATATTTATTTTGAAAACAGTCGGAGAATTGCCGCGCGGTGTAGACGCGACCTTGCAGACTTTCTGTATAAATAAGTTGCAGTATTGCGTCTTTTTTACGCAAAGTTTCCGCATCAGGTCTCTTGCTGAGCTGGGCTAGGGCAAGGCGTTCGTGGTTATTAACCTCTGCCCAACCAGTGTTGCTTCTGATAATTGTCTTTTGTGCAATTTCAGGACCGTTTCGCAGCTCAAAAACCATCGAGCGCTCAGGGCGGGTTTCATCCGGGCGATGTAATATTATGCCGGAGGTGTAATAGGAACGAAGAGAACCAGCGCCGCTTAGTGCTTGAAATGGATCTTCCTCAACATGTTTTTTGGAAACTTTTTTGGTGTGGTGTGCAAGAATAAGTCCGGCGTTCGGATTAATTTGTTCTCGCAGCTTTTCTACTCTCTGCGAGAGAAAAAACATCATTGCGTCATTGTCATTTTCTCCGCCGATACCACCGCCATCAAAAACATTACGAATAGGGTCAATGGCGATAATATCCGGTGGGATATCTCCAAAATGCTCTTTTACGGACAGAACAATTTGGCGGATACCGTCCTCGTTTAGAATTAAACGCGTCTGCGGTGTCATTACAAAATTTTGCTGCAAGCGATCCAAAACAGGTTCTGGCATAGACAGCTTTTGAATACGCTCGCGCAAATAATGGTATTGCACCTCGGCCTGAAGATAAAACACCCGTAATGGCCGCTTCGTCGTCAGACCCAGAAAATACTCCCCAGCGGCCATGTGTGCTAAAAGCGAAATCAGAAAATCACTCTTGCCGACCTTGGGTGCACCGCCGAAAACCAGAATTCCACTAGGCGTAAGCAGACGTGGGGCAATTAAATCTTCCGGCATGGGACTGACATCGCTGCGAAGATCAGCCACACTATAAAGAGGTATCAAGCCGAGACGACGGGGCTTATTTTTTGCCACCACCCGATCCCAGTTTTTGATAATATCACTTACACAAAGCCCTTCAGCCACAGCATCTGCTGCATCCCATTTAGGGGGCTTATCAGCCTGGACCGTTAAAATTTCAACATGACACGCCCCGGCGCGTGCGGCAGCACTTGCAGCTCTTCGGGCATAGCTTAATCCTGGCTCATCGTGATCGGGCCAAATAATGACCGTTTTATCCGCCAAGGGTGACCAGTCCGTCTTTTCAATCGGTGCCTTTGCGCCGTTCATGGCGGTAGTGGCACAAATGCCCTGCGTTATTAAAGCATCAGCGCATTTTTCGCCCTCGACAAGCACCACCGTATCTGCGCCAGCCATGCCCATCTGGTTATAAAGAGGCCTGACGTCCGGAGCTTTCATCACACCGCTACGTGCATCCCACGGGCGAAATTGCTTACGCCCGCCTTTAGGATCATATCGATACACACTGGCAATCAACTTCCCTTGTGCATCGGTATAATCCCATTTTGCGGTTGGCGCGCCGAGATTTTGTGTATGTTTATGGGGTCTGTGTTTACATGATGGCGGCTGCGCTACAGGAACCCCAGCGCCAAGCCAGTTTTGAATGTCAGTAATGAGCTGCGTAAACTGGCTTTTACGATCAAAGCCTTTGACTGCCGCCCATAAGTCTAAAATGTCGCCGCCATCACCTGTAGCAAAATCATGCCATAGCCCGGCCTTTGATCCATGCAGCTCAATAATAAGGCTTTCCCCTTTGTTGCCGCGAACATCGCCCACTATAAATTTACCAGCGCGGACAAGGCCGTTCGGGAGAAGGGCATGCAATATTGCAGGTAAATTCTGCACAAGCTGGGATTTAAGCGCCTGTGCATCCGGCGGTTTTAAAGGGATTATATTTGGCGGCGTGTTTTTATTCACCTGACACGCCTCGCTTTTTGGCGTTTAGCACCGTTCAGCCATTTTTTAATCAAACAGCATTTTCGGATAGCTTCCTCTGCATCAGAGATGAGGGAATCAAGCTCTTTCTCAGAAAGTAAAAACAGATCACCAACAGGCGTCTTACATATGTCGTCTAATTCGAGGGGGCGTTTGTCGCTGCTCATTTCGCTGATCTCCTTGCGGACATTATGGAGATCAGCCTGAACTATTCAGGGTGGTGAGCGCCTGGTGACGGGTTGGTGCTCAGCTTATGACGGGGTGTGATGAAGGGTTTTTACCTTGTAAATACGGAATTAGATTCCAAATTTACAAGATGTTTGATTAGTCTCTGTAGCCTTCAAATGCGTAAGAATTCATAAACATACGCTCTTTGAACAAGGCTTGGTCAATCGGGGATAAATCCGCTTCCTTGCAGACGGCATCCCAATTTTCATGAATGGAAGCGATCTGATGCTCAATGATATTTCGTGCCTGATCTTCTCTCAGCATGAAGCCTTTTGCCGCCGCCAGACAGGTGATCAAACGGCTTGATCTGTCATTTCCAGCAATCATCATGGCCTGACTGGCCTCACCGCCCTGACGCATTTGTGGGCAAATATCGTAAGCTGGCGTTAGTGTTAGTGCTTTTCCATCCCAGAAGGCCGCATGATTTCTGGCATGATCATCGGTATTACCACATAAAATATTAAACACAATCCGTGAGAACAGCTCCTCCAATGTTGCTTTCGGATTTGTAAAACGGTGACGGATGATCTCTGCCAAATCTTCATAGCTGGCATAATGCGGTGTCATTTCATCCAGCCCCAGCAATGTTAATCCAGACAGCATCAATTTACGCGTCCAGCCTTTTTCGCTATAGGCCCGGTCAAATCGCTCAATCAGCAAAACATCCTTTCCGGATGCGTGCGCGAGTTTTACAAGAGCTACGTTCAAACCACACAAACCTGCAAGTCGCATCGCCATAAACTCGGCCTTAATGACGTTGTATTGATCGGTGCTGGATGAAAATTTAGCGATGTATTTTAATTGTTCATCGTTGATCAATGCCTTTGGGCGTGCGCCACCAATCGATGTGCCATGATTGATAGCTTGTGCCAATTCCGGTGTTAGCGGAATACCTCTTTCAACCAACTCGGCTGAGTGCAATAATTCTTCAAGGCTTGCTCCGCCAGAAACTCTTGGCTCGTAAATTTTAGGAGAGCTTTGAAAATCAAGCCCTCCAATCCTGTCAGAGCCGGACTCCATCAAATAAGTAAACTCATCCAAATCGCCAGGATCAGCGGTTTTACCTTTTGCGCCAAGAAGCTTATTCAAAATAACCCGTCGCCCCCAGGCATCCGGTGCCGCGTCACGAATACAGCCTGGCATAGCTTCCGTTCCGAATGTTTTTTCCTGCACGCCACTCTTCAGAGGCAACTCTTTATCATAAATAGAAATAGCATTCGAACGCTCCAGATAGCTCTGACCATACGCGAAAAGAACACGCTTATCCGCCTTGGTTATTTTTCCAGCAACAATTGGCTCAGTTTCCCCCGGCAACCAGATCCATACATAAATTTCATTGGTGGCGGGCTTAGAAGTCATCGTCTATCTTTACTTTCGCTTTTCTGATACGGCTGGGTAGAAGCGTCATTTTGTCGCCAATCATTTTATTCTTGAGCACAAGATCATCATAATCTGATTGGAAAAGCTGTAGTCCCAATAACGTTGCGACTTCAAATACCACGCCGATGCTACAGGCGGGATCCCCATTCTCAATACGGCGCAATAGGCCGCGAGAGATGCTCGCGCGTTCTGAAAGCTCCTGCGTTGTAATATTACGCTCCAGACGCGTTGCTTTAATGCGGCCAGCCAAAAGCTGTATCGCCTCATCGGTATAACGTGAATATGCTCTTGTCTCTTTTTTAGCCAAAGCGCCCTCAAAAGGTTTATAAAAAGCCCATAAAACAACTTAATGGACTATATATAAACCATTATGCTTAATTGGCAGGGGTTTGTCAAAGGTTATCTCAGCCTACCAAGCGATGGATGATATTCGTCACCACACCCCAGATATGCAGACGGTTTTTTCCATTCAGCTTAATAGGCTCGTATTTATCGTTTTCCGGCTTTAAGAAAACTTCGCTGTCTTTAATGTGTAGTCGTTTGACGGTGAGATTGTCATCGATGCCTGCAATGACAATGTGGCCATGCAGCGGCTCAATCGAACGATCCACGATCAGAATATCGCCGGACCGGATATTGGCACCAACCATGGAATCACCCTCCGCGATCACCATAAAGGTTTGTTCCATGTCTTTGATGAAGAATTCATTGAGATCAATATAATCCTCGACATGATCTTCTAAAAACGAGGGAGAGCCAGCCGGAACGCCAGCCATGTACAATGGTATGCGTTGACGTTTTACTTTTTTAACGCGGATAAAATCCTTAACATCTTTCACAAGACTCGCTGGAACCCGCAGTGCTTTTGTTGGCTCACCGTATTTTCCAGAGCCTGACTTGCGGCCAGCGCCCTCTCTTTTTCCACCATGACTGCTCATAAATTTTCCTTGAGGTTGTATTCAGATTGACTCAATTTATTTGATTGTGGTACAAAAATCAAGTTGGTTGTGTTGGCGGGATTCGACTTACCGATACCAAGGAAACATTGCAGGAAGGAAAGGAGCTGGAGCTATGGCGAGCTTACCAGAAAGGGTTTTTTATTCTCTAAGCGATCTTCAGACAGCCTGGCAGATCAGCTCCTCGGATATCAGGCAATGGCTCATGCATGGACAGATCCGGGCGAATGTTTGGCTTCCCCTGATGAGCGTTTATGAAATCAGGGAAGAAACAGATGGCGCGCGCATTATCCTGACGAAAGAATTGCGGCATTGGGAAGGTTACACACCGCTCCACGCTCATCACTGCAGAACATTATTCAGATCGGGCAAAGTTTACTTGCGCGATTTTTTATGCCCGGAAAATAATTCCAGACTGATGCTTCCCGATACAGCGGATAGCATGCGTTTTTCTATTGATGACCTGGTGATCCTGAATGATGATCGGAAACATTTTGAGAAGCAGTATCACATCAGCGAAACATCCGTTTGTAATGTCAAAATAATAGGCCGCGTTGGCAAAACGCAGCCTATTATCAAGAGCACAGATTATGATCCAACATTTAAAAAGGTGGTGTTCAACGGCCAGAAATACAGCTTCGGTGATATTCAGGCCGATGTTATCCGCCAGCTTTATGAAGCAGCTCTCACCGGAAACCCATGGCAGAACGGTAAGCAGCTTCTTGCCAAAGCCGGATCGCAGAGTTTCACGCTATCTAATATTTTCAAACGCAATCCGCTCTGGCGACATTTGATTATTTCTGACGGGCGCGGCAGTTATCGGCTGGATGAAGGCTTTATATCCACTATCCCCGATCACCAACCCATCACCACCTAAGCACCAACCAGGCACCACGCGCTCACCAGCGCTACTATTTCAAAATTATTGGCATTACACCGCACAGGACAATGCCAATGATCGACCAAAACCAAACCCAGCCTCATTTAATGACCACGGCAGAACGGCTTGAAGAAATCGCCGACATTCTGACCACTGCCATCATCCGCACCCAAAAACGCGCTGAAATAAGCCCTGACAGAGAGAGTTTTACTGGACTTCACTGCGAACCGAAGCATGCATGTAACAAACCGGAGTAAAGGAGAGAGCATGACGAAAACCGCTTTGAAACAACTGAGTGAAATCCAGAATATGAGCATGGCTGAATTACAGGATATATGGCCGCAATACTTCGATGGGGAGCCGCCAAAATTCAACAGAGCCAATCTGGAACGAAAAATCGCCTACCGCATTCAGGAGCTGGCCTTTGGCGGCTTGTCCAAGGAAACCAAAGAAAAAATCAGGCGAATGAAAAACGACATCACTGCAGGTATCATGAAACAAAACCGCGACATGCCGCCACCCGGCACCGTCCTTACCCGTGAATATCACGGATTTGAGCATCGCGTTATGGTGCTGGATGACGGCTTTGAATATCAGGGCATGAAGTACACAAACCTCTCAAAGATTGCCCGCATCATTACAGGCACAAACTGGTCTGGCCCTTTGTTTTTTGGATTGAAGAGGCCTAAATGAGATCACACGAAGTTATTAAAAAACGCTGCGCCATCTACACCAGAAAATCTACCGAAGAAGGGTTGGATCAGGATTTTAACTCTCTGGATGCCCAACGCGAAGCCGCCGAGCACCACATCCGCGCGCAGGCCCATGAGGGCTGGGTTTTAATACCCCAGCGCTATGATGACGGCGGTTTTTCCGGCGGCTCCATGGAAAGGCCTGCGGTCAGAAGGCTAATTCATGACATTGAAAACGGCCTGATTGATGTGGTGGTGGTGTACAAGATCGACCGGCTCTCACGCTCCATGGCTGATTTTATGAAATTCATGGAGCTGTTTGATAAACGAAAGGTCTCCTTCGTCTCCGTTACTCAGCATTTTAACACCGATACATCCATGGGGCGGCTGACACTCAACATCCTGCAATCTTTCGCCCAGTTCGAGCGTGAAATGACTGCCGAGCGGATCCGCGATAAATTTGCAGCCTCCAAGCGTAAGGGCATGTGGATGGGCGGTGTGCCGCCGCTGGGCTATAATGTGCGCAATCGCAAACTGGAGATCAATCCGCAAGAAGCAGAGATCGTGCAGTACATATTCCACAGGTACATTGAGATGGGATCCACCACAATTCTGGTCAAAGAACTGGCTGAAAAAGGCTATACGACCAAAAGCTGGGTATCACGAAGCGGCAAGCACCACAAAGGTAATTCGATCAATAAAAGTACGATATACAAGATTTTGTGCAGCCAGATTTATATCGGGAAGATCCTTCACAAAGGCACCGTTTATGAAGGTGAGCATGAGGGCATTGTTTCCAAAGAGACCTTTGATAAAGCCCGCGCCATCAGCAATAACAGAAAACCAAATGAATCCCCGTTACGATGCAAGGCGGCGCACTATATTTTGCGCGGGATTGTCTTTGATGAGGACGGTTATGCTTTGACCTGCGCCGCCGTAAAGAAGAAGACCAAGCGCTACAGATACTATGTCAGTACGCAGGCCGTTAAAAAAAGCTATGCCGACAGCGATTTAAGAACCGTGTCGGCAACTTTGCTGGAAAACGTCATTGTTGATCAGATGCGAAGGCTACTTTCGCGCCCGGAATGGACAAAGAAGGTGCTCGCTAACCCGCAATGGGGGGATATCAGCGATCCGCAAATGGAAGAAAAAATTATTCGTGCGCTGGAGAATTTTGAGCAGCTTTGGGATGAGCTGTTTCCGGTGGAGCAAGAGCGATTGGTAAAACTTCTGATCCAGCGCGTTGTCGTGACCACAACTAAAGTCAGCATAGAGCTACGCCCGGTAGGAATGATTGGATTGCTCCATGAGATCATGCCGGATGTTAAAATTGAAAAATCCCGGCCTACAAAAGACAGTCCCATCACCATAGAAATCCCGATCAAATTGAGAAAGCGCAGCGGACGAAAATATATCACCGCGCCGGACGGCAGAGATCTTAGCTCTTACCGGAAGCCAAAATATCAAACCAACATGATGCAGGCCATTGTGCGTGGCCATCAGTTTTCAGATATGCTGGATAGAGAGCCGGACATAACGATCAAGCATCTGGCCCAGCGTGAGATGCTGGATCACGGCTATGTTGCCAAAACCATCCGCATGACCCAACTGGCTCCAGACATCATCGAGGCCATCCTGAATGGCCGCCAGCCCCAAGCCATGACCCTCGCCGAGCTTATGCGCCCATTCCCCAATTGCTGGAACACCCAGCGGGTGCATTTTGGGTTTTGAGACGAGTGAGAAGGAAACGCTATAATAAAAACTTGACCATGTTAATTTTTTCTGGAACAAATGAGGAAGAAAAAATTAACATGGAGGTTTATAAGAATGCTCGAAAAGAAATTATACAAAGAAGAAGATGAAGTAGAATCAAGGCTTTATGAGTTTGGCGCCACTAAAGACAGCCTGTTGAAAATAATTCACGCAGCTGCGGGTGGTAGGAATCTGGCTGTAGCAAATGACCCCAAAACCGCAGGAGGGCAGTTCGCTTATATATACGGAACCCGCGCGCTACGCGATGTTTTCTTATCATTAGGTTGGAAAAAAGATAGGCATGATAACATCGAATCAGTTGTTAACCCAGACAATGGAATAAAGATAATCTTTCAAAATGTTGACATTGCTGCCGATACTCTTCGCGCACCAAAAGCAATATCCGGAAAAGGGGCCGCTTCCGCCAGAATAATAGATTTTGCCCAGCCAAACCTTTTTCCAGAATTTAACGATGAGGAAGAGCAAAAGGCAAACCAATCCGTTTGGTTTTTTTGTGTGTCAGTCAACGGTGATGATGTCAGGGCAGAGCTTTCAAGGCCATATTCACTCGAGGGTGGGCAGTTTAGTGATTTTATAGAACGTATATTCATACTTCAGAATAATGATTGGGAAGAGTTAAACATCACGATCGAAGACGACACCGATCTACAAGACTTTGAAGTAAATATCTCTAGAAAGCAGTAAGATGAGCTTTAACCCAGCCAGACTAGCCCTTGCCAGGAAAAGGCAGCGGCTAACTAGTAAAGGACTCGCAGAACTTATTGGAGTTTCTCCAGTAACAATTACGCGTCTGGAAAAAGGGGAGAATGAGCCGGATGAAAGAACGGTAAAAGCAATAGTCGAAAAAACTGGTTTTCCTTACAATTTCTTTTTTGACAAAGATTTTGATGAACTTCCTAAAGAAGCAGCAAGCTTTAGAAGCCTAACCTCAATAACAGCAAAAGAGAGAGATGCTGCCCTCGCCGCAGGGGCAATTGCATATATGTTATCCGATTGGGTGGAGGAGAAATTTAACCTACCAAAACCAGATCTCCTAGATCTTAGTAATGAAAGAGATCCACATGCTGCCGCATTGTCTCTAAGGCATTATTGGGGATTAGGAGAAAAGCCCATCGGGAACATGATTAAGCTCCTAGAATCCAGAGGCATTCGCGTCTTTTCCTTGGCGGAGAACACAAAAAATGTTGATGCTTTTTCTTGTTGGCGCAACGAAACACCTTTTGTTTTTCTGAATACATTTAAATCCGCGGAAAGAAGTCGGATGGATGCAGCACATGAACTAGCCCATCTTGTACTTCATAAACATGGCGGCCCTCAACAAAAGCAAGCAGAGCAAGAAGCTAACACTTTTGCCTCAGCTTTCTTGATGCCCGAAGCTGATATTAAATCAAAAATTCCTTATGTCAGATCGTTGGAACAATTATTATCAGCTAAAAAGAGATGGGGCGTTTCTGTCTCAGCTTTAGTATACAGGCTCCACAAGATGAATATTCTGACAGAATGGCAATCTCGAAACTTTTATATAGAAATTAATCAAAGGGGATTCCGAACAGTCGAGCCAGATGGAATTGAATATGAAGAGTCAGTGGTGTGGCAGAAAGTTTTTAGTGAGCTATGGCACGAACGGATTAGTAAGAACCACATTGCAGATGAGTTAAACATACCTTTTGAAGAGGTAGAAAATTTGGTTTTTGGATTAAGTCGCTTGGCTCACAAGCTTCCAGCATCAGGCGATCAAAAAACTAAACTAAGCTTGGTATAATAAGCTGGGATCTAAGGTTTTTTCTAAAGCTTTACCGCTTTACGGTTTACACACAAAACCGCTAGAAATTCCGCATTACCAATCCATTGAAAAATAATACAAAAACCTGGAGGTAGGTTTTGAGGGTCGCTCTATAGGTTTTAGAGAAAAAGGGGCATTTAGAGAGAAAATGGCTGCAAAACAGGCCCGTGGCGTGCCCAGCATACCTTCAGCTTTTCATGGCAAAAGCCCAAGGACTCTGCCCCTCAGGGGAGTGATTATAGTGCCAAGAGACTGTTTAGATTTATGAGATTGGTTGTGTATGCGTTACACCGAAACGAATACTCTAAATGATTAGGAACGCCTCTGATTCAATTTAGACAATTTTGCCTTATTTTCCTCTTTGTGTTTGCTTAATAATTTATAACCTGGTAACCTGGAACCAAGTTAAAATTGATAAGGATAAGCTTAAAAGATGACGATAGAGGTAATAGATTTATTCGCGGGTCCGGGCGGGCTAGGAGAAGGCTTCTCCTCTATTACTGAGAAAAATAAAAAACCTTTCAAAATAAAAATATCTATCGAAAAAGAAAGTTTTGCCCATCAAACCCTCACTTTGAGAGCTTTCTTTAGACAGTTTGATAAGCCTCCTGTTGAGTATTATCAATACTTAAGAGGTGAAATCACCAAGGATGTGCTTTTTAAAAAACATCCAAAAGAAGCTAAAAAAGCTATACTAGAAGCATATTGTGCCGAATTAGGTGGAGATGCGTTCCCTCATAAAACTGTTATTAAGCGTATCTTAAGCCAAGTCTCAGACCCAAAAAACTCTATTGTTATTGGCGGGCCTCCGTGCCAAGCGTACTCTTTAGTTGGGCGCTCAAAAATGTCTAAATACCAAGACTTTCAAAACGATCCTAGGCATACTCTCTATAAAGAGTATTTAAGAATTATTGCAGACATTCAGCCAAGAGCATTTGTGATGGAAAATGTTAAGGGCATTTTGTCTTCAAAACTAAATGGTGAATATATATTTGACCGGATACTGGAGGACATTAAAACACCTTCAAAATTCAAAAATTCTAAAAAAGTAAAATTTAAAACATCTGAGCAATACACCATTTATTCTTTATCAAATGCTGGCAAACCAGAAAAATTAAATCGTAATGATTTCATAATCAAATCAGAAGAATATGGAATACCGCAATGCCGACACAGGGTAATCCTTCTTGCTGTGAGAAATGATATCAGAGGCATACCTTCTATATTAAAACCCACTAAACGGCCTACATCCGTAGAAGATGTCTTAGCTGACCTCCCACCACTTAGATCTGGACTATCCAAAAAACTCGATAGCTTTGACAACTGGAAGAATGCAATTTTAACAAGATTTAAGCAGTGTGATGTCTACGATGGCTTAACAAGAGGCAATGAATTTATTCCATTTGATTCAAAGCCAAAAGCTTTCAAGAGATGGTTTTACGATAAGAAAATTAAAGGTGTTTTAAACCATAGCTCGCGCGCGCACATTGAATCTGATTTGCACAGATACCTCTACAGTGCCGAGCATGCTATCAGACATGGTAAAAGCCCTAAGTTGGAGGACATGCCCCAAGATTTGTTGCCAAATCATAAGAACGTGACGTCAGCCATAAAATCTAAATCTTTATTTAATGATAGATTTCGAGTGCAACTAGCTAATAAACCAGCGACCACAATTACCTCTCATATCTCTAAAGATGGTCATTACTTCATACATTACGATCCAAAGCAGTGCAGAAGTTTAACTGTGAGAGAAGCAGCACGCATACAGACTTTCCCTGATAACTATAAATTCGAAGGCCCAAGAACATCACAATACCAGCAGGTGGGCAATGCTGTTCCGCCCTTGCTGGCACATCAAATTGCAAAAGTTGTTTACGAACTGCTTTCAGGGGCAGGCACAACTGACAATAAGTAGGTGATGTAGTCTTCTGTGCTTATTTCAGATTGTCCTATTCGAGATACATAAGCTCCATATCTTTGGAGAAGATATGGTAAAAAGTGGTAGCTAAGCGTTGCTATTCTTTTTGATTTTAAATCATCTCTATCGCTCTCAGCAAAAGGGACTGTCTTTATTTCTTTAAATAAGACATTAACAGCCTTTCCATTTTTTGACCAAGGTGGCAAATAATGTTTACTTGTCGGTGGTTCTGTGAAAAACCTTTTAACAACCTTTCTTTGCTTTTCTTTTTTGTTTTCGTCTAGATTGTCCCTAAAAGGTTTGATTACATCGTTGTATTGTTGAAACTCGACCGGTTGGCATTTTAGAAGTGTTAAATTCTCGGGATAATCACCATTAGATAAATTGCAAGGAGCCGTCATAACAATCCATGGTGTATTATCTAATTCTAAAATATCGCCTGTATGAATTCGGTCCTTTAATGGTGGGTATGTATAAAATTCAGTATGATGCATCTCATTAAAAAGGTCATTAGCCATCCATTTTTCAATTAAATGGCTACACACATAACGCTTTAAAAAAGTCTTTGTCTTATCAGAGTTTAGAGCACTAAATCTTGTATTGATTTCATCCCAATTTCCCCACATTTCCCAAAAGGCTTCTTGAAATTCCCTATTTATGTCCTTAAGGGTTTCTGGAAAAAGTGGTGATATATCTAACAGATCTTTAATTGTTTCAAAATGTTGAAAGGCATTAGAGTGAACGCCTGTCTCCCTATTCATTTTTACCAAATGTTTTGGTAACTTATCACTATCATCAGACAATGAAGTGATATTGGCAGAAACTACAATGATAGGGAATTGCTTTTCTTCCAGCAACTCTTCTAAATATTTTGTTCCTGTTGAAACACTTGCTTCAGAGCTTTCATCTTCAGGGACTTTTAAGTCTAAAACAGCAGCATTTACTGTATTATTTTGAATCAGATTCTTAGCTTCTTGTCTGTTTTTTGCGTGCAATAAATTGTATGAAGAATCTAGTCCATCATCACTTAGCGCCTGCTGATAAGCATCAAACTGTCCTTGATCATCTTCAAGTAGAAGGATGTTGTAAACCATTATACATCCCTTCTTATTTCAATAGTAAAGATTGACCCATTATCATCATCTGTATTTTGATGCGTTATGTAGGCAGCTGCGCGACCTAAAGCCTCTCTCGCGATACTTAGCCCTAGGCCAGCCCCTTCTTCTTTGGTCGTAAAACCTACGTTGAAAATTGCATCTTTATATTTTTCGGAAATCCCGCCAGCGTTGTCTTCTATAGAAACAAATAATGCATTACTATCATCAGTATACTGTATTTTTATAAAAGGTTTTTCTATTTTTCTCTGCTCATGCCAATACAGTGAATTATCAATCAAATTGATAATAGCTGTAGATAAATCAACCTCTAGCCCATTCATTTGATAATCATCTTGTGGCTTCTCATGATGTATTGTAACCCCAGCTCTATTAGCTCTATCTTGATATAAAAGAAGTGATTTCTTTACTGCCTCATAAACAGAGAATTCATAAGATTTTTTTCTCCGCACATTAATAAGAGGATCAAGACGCTTCAAAAGAGATTCTAAACTGCTGATATGATCAATATCTTGTGAAAAATTTTGAAGAAGTTCCTCAGAAACATTAGATGTTATATCTTCATTCCACTTATTTCTAACCCGCTTAGATAATGAAAGTAAATTTGATCCAACTGCGCTGGTAGGATGTTTAGCCTCGTGAACGACTTCAGCTAAAATAAACCCGAGTGTAGATCTTGCCTCTAAGATAGACTGACGTTCCTGAATAATATCAATTAATTTATCTAGGCTTGTTTTATACTCTGTAACGGCAGCCTTAAATTCTATTTTCTTTTCTTCAGAAAACTCATCAGAAAAATTTTCAATTTTTGTCAAATCCGCTTGTTCGCGTAAAGATGAAAATGCTGATTTAACAGCTGCGGCAGGATGTTTACGATTTTTACCTGTGCGCGCATTATGGGCATATCTAAGATTTTCTACTTCGTTTAGAGCTCTTAAAAGAAGTGTCTTAAATGCATTGTAGTGATCGTTATGCTCAAACCCTTCACGGCTACTTCGCTCTATCAAACCTGACTTCTCAGATGTATCAACTACTATTAAACCGGATACTTGTTTTTGTTCTAAACATTTTGATGGATTTTGAACACGCCTCTCTGCTAAGTTCAACCAATCCGCATCCTTATCTCCATATGGTCTAACACGAAACTTATTCCTATAAATTGCGATCCCAGACAATTCATCTATATGTCTTCTTGCGTCTTGCAATCTTAGAGATTTTTTATCTTCTTTGCTTATTATCCCCGCTTTAACAAAGGTGTTTTGTAGAGAATCTGCATCGCGGTCAAATATATTTAACTGAATTAAACCGCTTCCTAGATCAATATCTTCATCTATGGACACCTCAATCTGATGCTCAATTTTTGCATCATTGATTTTCAATGTCCCTGTGAGTTTATTAGCGGAGTACTCTGCTTCAAACGTATAGTCGCAAGCATCTAAAAGGGGAAATGGTTCAATTTTATTTCTATCTATTTGCGCTTCTTCTTCAATTCTAGAGAACAAGGTTTGTTGACCATTAATTAACTCGCTACCATCAAAACCATTAAAAATTTGAGTAAATGCATCTAAATTTAGATAAATATCAAAATCATCATCTTGAGATATTGGAGAAATGAGCTTCCTTAATTCACGCACTAGAGTGTTGAGCTTTTCTTTGCTCCAATCTTGATTAAGGCCTGTTACTATTAATTCTGTGCCGGCAACCTCTCGACCTAAGGTTTCTTCCACATAAAACTTAATATCATCAATGTAAGTATCTTCTTTTTCTGAAAAAGCGTCCCAATCGATTCCATCGACAGTTATTGACTTTAGACCATTGTCGCTTGCAACAGTGCTTTGAATTTTGAGATAACGTCCTAGTTTGGCAGCGGCCAATCGACCGATCCCTTTATTTCCTAATACAGTTCGACCAGATTTTGATACAGTGTTACGAAATTTGTTGTCTGTTCCAAGCTCTGCCCACTTTGTTTGCACATCCAACAGTGACATGCCATGACCATCATCTTTGATAATCAAGGAATCTTTCGCGGGGTTAATCTCAATGTAGCAAACTTTTGCATCAGCATCATAAGCATTTTTAACAAGCTCAATAATTGCTGCGACTTCTCCACTAATTAACCTATCCCCGAGAGTGCGGATAATTCGAGCTTGAGACTTAAATGTTAATTCTTGCTTCATTGCTTACTTGCTACTTCCTAAATTTTCCCTTATTTTCAATATAGACCACATTAAGAAAAGGCGCAATCAACAATGACTGATGAAGAGATTTTTACAATCAAAGAAGTGTCTAGTTACTTAAAACTGGCTGAGAAAACATCATACAGATTGGCCTCTGAGGGTAAATTACCTGGGTTTAAGGTTGGTGGTTCATGGAGATTTCGTAAATCCGAGATTGATGCTTGGATTAAAGAGCAAGAACAAAAGAGTAAAAGTGGTAAGTAAAGTATAGCTAGGAAATACAGGGAATGAGCAATTTTTCAGAAGCCGACATCAAAACAAAGTATATTTTGCCAGCTATAAAGAAGGCTGGCTGGGATATTCATACACAAGTCAGAGAAGAAGTTTCTTTTACCCAAGGTCGAATTATCGTTAGGGGTAAAATGGCGGCAAGAGGAAAAAGCAAACGTGCGGACTATATACTGTATATCAAACCTAATATACCTATCGCTATTATTGAAGCAAAAGATGACAGCCATTCATTAGGGCATGGCATGCAACAAGCTTTAGAGTATTCTGAAATACTTGATATCCCATTTGTTTTCACCTCAAATGGCACTGGCTTTAGGTTTCATGATAAATCTGTGACAGATGGGCTTATCGAGAGAGATATTCCACTGGATTGTCTGCCAACACCACAAGAACTTTGGAAAAAATATAAGAAACTTAAAGAGATAAAAACTCCAACAGAAGAAGCTGTTGTAACTCAGGATTATTACTCAGATGGAAGTGGCAAAACTCCTAGATATTATCAGTTAAACGCAATCAATAGAGTAATTGAAGGAATTGCCAAAGGACAAGATCGTCTCCTTCTTGTTATGGCGACAGGGACAGGAAAAACATATACCGCTTTTCAAATTATATGGCGCTTGTGGAAATCAAAAACCAAAAAACGCATTTTATTCCTAGCGGACCGCAATATTTTAGTGGATCAGACGAGGCAAAATGATTTTAAGCCTTTCGGGCAAGCCATGACGAAAATATCTAAACGTCAGGCTGATAAATCTTATGAGATTTATTTATCATTGTATCAGGCTGTAAGCGGGCCTGAAGAACAACAAAATATATACAAACAATTTTCGCCCGATTTTTTCGATTTAATTGTCGTAGATGAATGTCATAGAAGTAGCGCATCAGAAGACTCTGCATGGAGGGCAATACTTGAGTATTTTTCTAGCGCAACTCAAATTGGTTTGACAGCAACCCCTAAAGAAACAGCTGAAATTTCTAACATCAATTATTTTGGAGAGCCTGTATATACATACTCGCTTAAACAGGGTATTGAAGATGGTTTTTTAGCTCCTTATAAAGTTATTCGAATTGATATAGATCGTGACTTGGTCGGGTTTAGACCTGAAAAAGGACAATCTGATAAGTATGGAAATCTGATCGAAGACCGCATATATAATCAGAAAGATTTTAACCGCACGCTGGTGATTGAAGAACGTGATTGGTTAGTAGCGCAAAAGATCACTGCATATCTCAAAGCAACGAATAGATTTGATAAAACTATCGTTTTCTGTGAAGACATTGATCACGCAGAACGCATGCGTCATGCATTAGCTAACTTAAATAGTGATCTTGTATTAGAAAATCACCGCTATGTGATGAAGATAACGGGAGATGATCAGCTTGGTAAAGCTGAGCTAGATAATTTTATTGACCCCGAAAGCACTTACCCTGTTATAGCTACAACCTCTAAGCTTTTGACAACGGGTGTAGATGCTAAAACATGCAAGCTAATAGTTTTAGACCAGAGAATTCAATCTATGACTGAATTTAAACAAATTATTGGTCGCGGGACTCGGATTGATGAAGAACATAATAAGTTATATTTTGCGATAATGGATTTCAAAAAGGCCACAGAGTTGTTTGCTGATCCTGATTTTGATGGTGACCCTGTACAAATCTATCAACCAACTAGTGATGATGATATAACCCCACCTGACGATCCTATTGATAACGCCAAGATTATTGAGCCTGATATTTCTTTTGACCCCAATCAAGAGCCTAGTGAAAAGCGTGTTAAATACTACGTTAATAATATTGAAGTTAATGTAATATCAGAGCGCGTTCAGTACTACGACCACGATGGAAAGCTGGTAACTGAGTCACTTAAAGACTACACAAAGAAAACAATTCAAAACAAATACAGAAACCTTGATGAATTCTTAAAATGCTGGTCTGAAGCCAATAGGAAAGAAGCCATTATTAATGAATTAGAATCTCAAGGTCTACTGTTGAGCGCTCTTCGTGATGAAATTCCAAACGGCGAACAATACAGTGCATTTGATTTGATATGCCATATTGTATATGGTCAGCCGCCTTTAACCAGGAAAGAGCGAGCAGAAAACGTTAGGAAGCAAAACTATTTCGCTAAATATGGAGAAAGCGCTCAGAAAGTACTTGATGCCCTGCTAGATAAATACGCTAATGAAGGCATTAACAGTATTGAAAGCGCTAAAGTTTTAAGTTTGAAACCGATTAGCGAAATGGGTACGCCTGTGGAAATTATCAATGATTATTTCGGCGGAAAAAAAGAATACGAAAGCGCTGTGAAAGAATTAGAAACAGCATTATTTAAGAAGGTAAATTAAGATGAGTGATGTATCAGCTACTATAAAATCAATTCAAGACATTATGCGCAAAGATGTTGGTGTCGATGGTGATGCACAGCGCATAGGGCAACTGGTTTGGATGTTTTTCCTTAAGATTCTGGATGACCAAGAAGAACAACTTGAACTAACTGAAGATAATTACATTTCTCCTATCCCTGAAAATTTAAGGTGGAGAAATTGGGCCGCGGATGCAGAAGGCATAACAGGTGAAGAATTATCTGAGTTCATTAACAATAAACTTTTTCCAGCCTTAAAAGAACTAAACGCTGAAGGCCGCAATGGCGGTCGAGCACTAGTTGTTCGTAATGTTTTCGAAGACGCTTATAACTACATGAAATCAGGGCAGCTTATACGACAAGTAGTGAATAAAATTAACGAGATTAATTTTAACAGATCTGCTGATAAGCACACATTTGGGGATATATATGAACAAATATTAAAAGATCTGCAAAGCGCAGGTAATGCTGGTGAGTTTTATACGCCAAGAGCTGTTACTCAGTTTATGGTAGACATGATCAATCCTCAATTAGGAGAAATAGTTATTGATCCAGCATGTGGCACCGGTGGTTTTTTGAGCTGCGCAATAGAACATTTGCGACATCAAACAAACACTCCCGAAGATTGGAAAATCCTTCAACAAACAATCAATGGAGTTGAGAAAAAATCTCTTCCACATCTTCTTTGTACAACAAATATGTTGCTACATGGCATTGAAGTTCCCTCAAATATTAAACATGACAACATGCTTTCAACTCCAATCAAAGATCACCCTTGGAGAAAAAAGCTTGACGTTATACTTACAAACCCTCCTTTTGGTGGAACCGAAGAGGATGGTATAGAAAACAATTTTCCAGCAACATATCGCACCAAAGAAACAGCTGATTTGTTTTTATACCTAATTGTTGAAATGTTAAAAGACAAAGGAAGAGCCGCTGTTGTTCTGCCTGATGGCACATTGTTTGGTGAAGGCATTAAAACACGCCTAAAAGAAAAGCTTTTGGAAGAGTGTAACCTGCACACTATTGTGCGCCTTCCTAACGGCGTCTTTAATCCATATACGGGAATTAAAACAAATCTTCTGTTTTTTGAAAAAGGCAAACCTACTGAAGAAATTTGGTACTATGAACACCAATATCCAGAAGGATACAAAAGCTACAGCAAAACTAAACCAATAAAAATTGAAGAATTTGATGTTGAGAAAGAATGGTGGGTAAATCGTGTTGAGAATGACTTTGCTTGGAAGGTCGATATTCAAACAATTAAAGACAACAACTACAATCTAGACATTAACAATCCTAAAAATACCGACCCAAGCCATAGAGACCCTCTAGAACTTTTTGCTGAATATCAAGAGGCAACCAACCAAATGCGTAAAACGCAAGAACAGCTAAAGTTATTATTAACTCAAGCATTGTCAGAGCCTCAGGAAAGCGAGGTAGCTTAATGAACTCTGCGTTATTATTGGAAAACTTTGAGGCTCTTGTAGATGGCGAAAGTAGCATAAAGAAGCTACAAGATATTGTTCTACAACTTGCAATACAAGGGAAACTGGTTACACAAAATCCAGACGACGCCTCAGTAGAGCTTTTGCTGAAAAATGTAAAAGCAGAAAGAAACAACTTAGAAAAACAAAAAAAGATTAGAAAAGTTAAACTCTCTCCAATCAATTTAGATGATGATGATCTATACGAATTGCCTAATAATTGGAGCTGGGTAAAAATAGGACAAATCGGAGATGTTTTTAATGGGAACAGTATCAGTAAAAGTGAAAAAGAAAAACGTTATACTGGCATAGATGACGGCTATAATTACATAGCCACTAAAGACGTCGATTTCTCCTCTCGTACTATTTCTTATGAGAATGGGGTCAAAATTCCTTTTGAAGAGGAAAAGTTTAAAATTGCACATAAAGATGCTGTTTTAATTTGCGCTGAAGGTGGAAGCGCAGGAAAGAAAATTGCACTAACTGAACAAGACATTTGCTTTGGTAATAAGTTATATGCAACCGAATCCTTTTCAGGCATCGTTCCAGAATATTTGTTTTATGTTTATCAAAGTCCATTCTTCTTTAAGCAATTTTCCAATGAAATGACGGGCATTATTGGGGGGATTTCAATTAATAAATTTGTGGATTTATATATCCCATTGCCCCCATCTGAGGAGCAAAATCGTATTGTAGAAAAGATAAAAGAGCTTTTTGATTTACTGAAAGAGCTTAAACATAACAAAGATTATAACGATGAATTAAAAACGAAAACCGTTAAATCATCATTAAATAGCCTAGTAAAAGAGGACAACTTCTCTGGTTTTATTCACGATAATTTTGATGCGTTTTTTACTGATATCGAATCCATTTCCGACCTTCGCTCAACAATTCTGCAACTAGCTATTCAAGGAAAACTGACGCGACAAGATAATAATGATACTCCTGTTTTGAATACCCTATCTGAGATTAAACTTAGAAAAGAGCAATTAATTAAATCGGGTGAAATAAAAAAAACTAAATCTGTAGAAAATGTGGATGGAGAAAAAATCAATTTTAAAACACCATTTACTTGGCAGCTAGTTAGACTAGGGCATATCAGTCCTAAAATTACTGATGGGGAACATGCAACACCGAAAAGAACTGAAAGCGGGAACTATTTATTATCTGCAAGAAATGTAACGAATTCTGGCATTTTGCTTAATTCAGTAGATTACGTTGGGGATGAGGAGTTTGAAAGAATTAGGAAAAGATGTAATCCTGATAAAGGAGATATTCTTCTGTCTTGTTCCGGCTCCGTTGGAAGATGCTGTTTAGTTGATAAAGACAATCATTATGTTATGGTACGAAGCGCTGCTTTAATTAAAGTTTTCCAAGACTTATCTGCTAACAAATTTTTGATGTACGCAATTAGATCTCCTTTTGTTCAGAGTCAAATTTTAGAAAAGTCAAAATCAACTGCGCAATCTAATTTATTTTTAGGAGCAATAAACTCGCTAGTTATCCCAATCCCTCCACTTGAAGAGCAAATACGTATTGTTTCCAAAGTGGATAAATTATTGGCATTATGCGACGAACTAGAGGAACAGATTTTGCAATCACAAGCACTAAACGGCAATTTAATGGATTCCATTATTCATCACATGATGAATGCTGCATAGGTTGATGCCCAAATGGATAATCCTTTTTTACTCGCTTATGAATTTGAGAAAAGGTATCGATTAGATCGATTAAAATTGACACTAGAAAAGGCTGAAAAGGCTTATTCCTCTTTTCAGCCCGAAACCATTGATTTTTGTAAGTCTGCGCTAGAATGCATCTGTAAAACAATCTTAGAGGAATCAAATAACCCTATTAATGGAATTGCCGACCTGCCTAAATTAATAAAAGCATCGTTAGATTGTGTGGGTTATTCTAATCAACAAATAAAAGGAAATATTGCTGGTTTAGTCAGTGGTTTTGCAAATATTCGGAATACACAAACTTTAGCTGGTCACGGCATGGACGAGAGCCTGCCCCTACCAACTAAATCTGAAATAGTAATTTGTGTAAAAACATTTGCTCATATTACAGAAATTCTTTTACTTCTTTTAGATGATGATCCAATTGATATCACAAAGACAAAACTTAAGTTTTCCAAGCTAGAAGAAAAAATGAATCTTGCTGAAATGAATGAGCAGATTGATAACAACGTTACGGTTGAATACTCTCAAGAAGATGGCATCGTTTATATTGATGGTAAAGAGCTAAGGCCTAGCGAAATTATTTATAATCATGACCGTCCTGCATATGCCCAGCGTATTGATAAATTAAAAGAAGATGCCTTAGAAAAGTTTCGTGAAGTTATTGAGCCGATAATTGAAGAAGAGCTGCTAGAACGCTTTGAAAGTTTTAGTCCTGGTAACTACGGGCTAGGAGATATAGAACTATATATGGAAGATATTTCATCTATCACTAACGCAAGTAATATATCTGTGAGTGGTAGTGTATCAACATCAGCTAGAATTGGCGCTTCCAGTTCTGAACACTCGATTGACGTGCCGTACAGTTCAAAATTTCAAGCTAAATTTGAGCGTTCTGATTATGACGACAGCTCTTATGATTTACTTGAACTTACTCTTGAAGTTGTTGATTGGATTCAGGTAGACGAGCCTGATGTTGCGTAGGAATCATACAAACTAATTTCAGCCTCACGTCTCCGCACAAGACCTTTCAATTTCCGGCCACCAGCCCAGACCCAGCGCATGAATTGCTCTGGCACTTCGGCGTGTTCCTCGCGGTTGATTTTACGGCGTAGTGTTGAACGTTGAAGTGCACCGCCGCCAAGATTATAGGTGAATGATACCAGTGCATCAAATTGACCATCTGTTAGCGGCACGCTAATCAGGCGCAATACAGCTCGTTCGGCGATAACAGCATCTTGGCGTAATAATTCCTCTGCCTGTGCTTCATCAATGCCTGCTGAGAAATCCTCATGCGGTTTAACAACGTGACCGTAACCGATTGTCGGATAACCAGCGGGGCATATATAGACTTTGGCAGAAAACCCTTCGAACCGCTTAATTAAATCAATACCGTTTTGCGTAATGTGGCGCATTATTTTCTCCTTTCATTGTAAATTTTCAAGGTTTTGATAGAATTGCTGAAACAGGAAAGATTCAGCTTATGGTAAAAACATTGGGGCGCTTAGAGCGCGTTGAGCTTCGGCATATTTGGGAAACAGAAGATCGTGACTTCACGCCATGGCTTGCCCGTGAGGAGCACCTTCAAATTCTAGGCGATACAATCGGCTTGGAACTTGAGCTGGAAGCCCAAGAAAAAGATGTGGGACCATTTCGGGCAGATATCCTTTGTAAGAACACACTCGATGACACTTGGGTTCTAATTGAAAACCAAATTGAAAGAACTGATCATAAGCACCTCGGACAGCTAATGACCTATGCGGCTGGCCTTGATGCTGTCACCATTATTTGGGTTGCCTCAAAATTTACAGAAGAACACAGATCTGCACTGGACTGGTTGAATAAAATTACAGATACAGATTTTCGCTTTTTTGGCCTAGAGGTTGAATTATGGCGTATTAATGATTCAATCCCCGCACCAAAATTTAATGTCATTTCACAGCCGAATGATTGGAGCTCAACCGTTTCTCGTGCCGCCCGAAAAATTGAAGAAGAAGGATTAAGTGCCTCACAAGAACTGCAATTAAAATATTGGTCGCACCTATCTGAATATCTGGAAGCCAACTCTGACGCAAAACTTCGCTCCCCTGGCGCTAAAGGTTGGTCAGACTTCTCCCTTGGAAAGACGAATGCTATATTGCGTATCTCAATCAGCACTCAAACTGGGAAATTAGCTGCGGGCGTATATCTCTACAAAAATATGAAGGAGAAATACGAGCATTTATATGAGCAAAAAGATGCCATTGAAGCCTCATTCGGAGAGGCTTTGGAGTGGGAAAACAATCCCGATAAACAAACGGCTGTAATTAAAATCGAAAAATCTGCTGATATTAGCAATGAGAGTGATTGGCTTGATCAACATGAATGGTTTACGCAAAAGTTAGAAGCTTTCAGGCGAGTATTCCGCCCCCTCGTGCGAGAATTTTAGTCTTTTTCCAGCGTAGCAATCACTTTCAGTTTCTTGCTGCCGTATTCAAAGCTGCCCCACCATTGTTCTTGGCCGTTTGCGTTTCGGCGCTCCAGCGTCAGATTAAAGCGGTCGATGCCCCGCTGTTTTGATGTGGCGTAGTCTTCCAGCGCATACCAAGATTTTCGGGCCAGTGTGGTGGCCATTTTCTTGACCGTATATTCAAACGCATCGAGCAGAGACTCCAGCTCCGCATCGGTGCATTTATCGTTTTGAATATCTTCGATCATCGCCTTGTAAAATAGTTTGCTCATTTATATATCTCCTTGTTTTTTAATTACTTTTTTGTGAGTAACAGTAACGCTTCATTCCCGAAGCTTATCAAGTGAATAAGATGCTATTTTTCAAGGATTTGAGCGGAACTTAGACAAGGCGCGTTGACCAAACCAGAAGGACATCACTGCGGCAAACAATGCCTGCGTTTCGCCGTCCCATACGGCAATCAGTCCGTCGGTAATGTCGACACCCTGATCCAATAATTTGAATAATGCGGCAGTCTTCACCGTGGCGAACAGAATGAAAAACGCATAAGTGATAATCGGACGCACCGATGCCCGCAATGCTTCCACCCATTTCACGCCGCTCGGTTGGCTGGCGTGGCTGTATAGCGCGTTGCTTTCGGCAATGTCGGCCTGCACCTGTATCTCTTCCAAACGTTGAGTGTGGCCTTGCCGTTGCGCTTCCATTTGGCGGTCCAATATGGCCAGCTCATGTTTGCGGTCGGAGTGATCGCGCCAGAGTTTTAGAAAATCCGGAAATGCGGATGATAAAAAGCCCAGAAGGCTTCCAAGTAATGTCAGCATGATATTTTTCCTTTCATGGTTTTGGGGTTGGTTGGTTAAACTTTTTGATTTATTGGGGGGCTACGCATCGCTTTCAGATCATCCCGAATATCGGTGATCTGGGTTTTGATAACGGCGATGTCCTGGCGCATTTCACCGACGACCTTGCGACCGGTGATGTCGTTATTGACTTGGTTTTCGAGGGTGTTGAGACGCTCATTCACCGTGGCAATGTTGGATGAAATCCACGCAACCATTTTCACAAAGGTAATAAGTAGGCCAATACTGTTGGCAAGCACGCCAAACAGCAGGCCCCATTCAGCAAGGGACATGTTTTTTACTCCTATAGTTATTGATTGTTGATTTATTGATCTGCTGTATGAACCAGCGGGTTTTCGACAACGCTTGCAATCTCGACCAGATCACCACGCGGTTTAACGGCGGTCACACGGGCAAGGACACCCCATTGCTCACCGATACCAAAGGCAAAATGGGTGCGCTCTTGCTCACTGCCTGTATAGGGTGTGAAGTCCAAGTCTTCACCCAGCATGACTTGCCGTTCGTTTGCACCTGCAGTGACCAGCCACGGCCCGCTGACCGATCCGTCTTTTTTACGCAGCACGATGTAATGGCTATCGCCTTCAATAAAACTCACGCTTTCTGATAAATCCAAATACGGAGAATCATAAGCCACGACATCACCCGCTTCACCCCAGCGCGGCATATCATGTGAGATGGCGATCAAATCGCCATAAGTCGGGATTAAGCCCTCCAGCTCCGTTTTGAAACTCACCATCCGTCTGCGATAGCGATTGGCAGCCGCCATATAAAGTCCCTCACGAATGGCATGGGCTTTGTCCGTACTGCCAAAAAGCGATACGGTCGCAGGTTGTTCAGCGCTGCTATCGGGCAAGCTGACTGTTACCTCATCGGGCTTCCATGTTTTTTCATTGAAGAATTCAACCGTGACACTGTCCGCCGTATCTTCCCCCGGCATCACATAATCGATTTTGAAACTGCCTTTGACGATATTGCGGGGCGAGAATAATGCCACTGGGAGGGTTTTTGGTTCATCCCGTACAAACCGCACCAGTCCGCCTTGGAGAAAGGCAACGGCACGGCCACAACGGGCTACTTGTGACAAGGCATCCCATACGGTGAGTTTACGGTCGAACACGCCATTGAATGTATCACCCCGCGCTGTCCAGATCGCATCCAAGGCCACCAGCGCTTGCAAATCAATACGGCTATCCTCCAGCTTTGCGCCATAGCTGCTTTTAAGAATATCAGCGCATGCCCATGCGATAGAGCGTGTGGCTTGCGGTGCAGACCAACCTGTCACGCTATCCCAAATCGGCAATTTACGGGTGACGATGCAATTCACCATCCGTGATGATCGTTGCGAGAGATTATCCGTTGCCCGCATTTTCATGGCCAGAAGCGTGACGTTGCCAAAATCATCATCGTGGGCTAAATGGGCTTTGAGCGCATTCCAGTTGAGATCACTCCCAGCCCGCACCGACACATCCTTGGCATTGGTACGGATGGCACGCACTTCATAGCGTCCGGCAGACACAGGATATTTGTATGTTCTACGAATAGCTGTATTGGTGTTATCCGTAATGCTTTCCGAGCCAAGATTAAACCAACTCCCCAGCGCTGTGCCGTCATCATCAATTAGACGGGCTTCAACATCCCATGAGGCGGTACGGCTATTCAACCCGCCACTGTCATTGGCGTAATAGAGACCTTTCGGCAGAATCATATCCAGCGCCAGAAGCGTTGTTTGGGTTTCAGACGGGTTGGCAACAAACGGACCGATCCAGTCGCCACCGTCACCAGTGCTTAATAATTCCTGTCCTGCGATCTCAGGGGCAGTTACGACATCCGTATCAAAGAGCGTGACTGTTCCTTTTGGTGAAATGATTTCATATTCAATCTCTGCAAAAGAGCTGATCGGCGTATCTTCAATACGGATGGCCTCTAAATCATATTCGCCCTGACCGATAACATGGAGCTGGAATAAAAATTGGTCGTTATTCGTGAATTCCGCATAAGGCGTTGCCCCGAAATCGGGATAAACCACATGTCGACCATACACAACGGGGATCGGCTCACCAAGGCGGGCTTGGTTGCCTTGTGCCTGCAGGGAATATGTCGGGCTGGGGCTGGTCGCATTATAATTGCTGATGGCAGAGCTTGGCATTGGCGGCGGAATAAGCGCATTGACCAGCGCCGATCCGGCGAGAGCAATTCCGGCGGTTAAGAGTGATGTTCCAATCGCACTGGTCACACCCAGCGTTCCAGCGAGCGCTGCCCCTGCATAGGGTGCAGCCACCATGACGGCAATGGTTAGCACGGTGCGTAGGATTTTACCGCCACCACCACCGCCTTGGGGCAAAGCAATAAAGCTCACTACCGTATCTTTGGCAATCACAACCAACGCCCAGTCTTTCCGCAGAACGGGTTCGCCATCAACAAGGCACAAGGTCGGCTTTGAGAACTCCGCAATGCCGCGCGCGTCTAGCCAACCACGGACGGTCTGCCCGATACGCGGTTCAAACAGATCAACATTTTGATGCAGATGAAACGGATTATGATGAATGGCAATTTGCGCCATGTTGTTCATGTCCTTTATAACGATAATAATTTTCGATTTTCCAACCCGTGAGAGACAGGCTATGCAGGTTTTGAAACACGACGCCTGCACCTTGCATACAGTGAAGCATTCCACCGCCGTCAATATCGAGCCAAATCCCGACATGGATCGGATGGCGAGATTGACGCATCAGGGCAATGTCACCTTCCATCGGCTTATGCACCACATCCCAATTTGCCCGTTCAGGGTGGGCATCAATGGTTTTGATCAGTTGGCGCAGATTGTTTTCCTGGACAGGGATAACGATTAAATCCCGCCCATAAAGGCGTTTATGGATCGCCACGACCAAGCCCCAGCAATCATACGCCTCAGGACCGTCCGATGCGACAACCCACGGCTTGCCGATATAATCCACTGCCCAATGTGTCATCGCGTCAGCCCCGCAAAACGTAATGCATTGTAAGTTTCTGATGGGAAGGCTTTGTTTCCGACATCGAGCATGCGGGCTTTGCCTGTGACACGGGAGGCATCGGCACTCACTTCTGTGAGCACCAACGTAAATGGAGGGTCCATTTGCGGCCCTTCCAAATCATCGGATAAATACGGACGATAGGTGATTTCGATTTTGTCCTGGCTTTCTGCCGCCCGATCCAAATGCGTGACAATCTCACGACTGACATTATCCAGCGTGATAGAGATTTCAGGTACGGGCGCAGTATCAACGGGTGGTAATTCCAGATCAAAACCCATGGCGATAAACTCAACCATTTCTCCAGCGTTTAACGGCGCTGTTGCCTCCATGCGGGCAGTCAAATTTTGATTATCCCGCACCACCCGAATGGCCATAGAACTATCGTCATCATTGATAAAGGATGGGTGGCGAAGCTCCAGCGTGTGTAAAATCACGACATCACTGGGCGCAGAGGCATAAGCCTCGCGCAAGGCTTCCGATAAGGCATTATTCGGCATAAGGGGCATCCTCCCATGCTTTATCGGTCAGATAATCCACCGCCACACCGTTTAGGAATGAGGATTCGATGGCGTTAGAGCGCTCACGCAGCACTTGCACCTGCGCCAGTAAATCTTGCGCTTTGGTGAGCGTTTCCTGTTCGGCCTTCGTCAAATCTGTACGATCCCCCAACAGATACAAATCTGCCAGGGCATTTTGCTGTTTCCATACAGGGGCGATATCGGTGATGCGCCGTCCTGCTTCTTCCTTAATCTGGCGGATCAACTGACTATTGGATGTGATTTCTTTTAATTCCTGATCACTCACAGCCTTGCCACCCGATGGTGGTGTGACATCCTCGGCAAAAGCGTAATAATGCCGTTCATTCAGATCAGCCAAGTGAATGGGCGCGATGGTACTTTCGGCAAAGATCGGCGCGCGGGTCTGTAAATAAGATTTAAGGTTCATAAAAGCCTCCTAGAAAATGACATTGGTTAAAGTGGCTACGTCATGCAGGTTGCCTGCCTGCGTTCCTGTTTCGCCGTAAGAATTATTCTCTCCGCAGGCATCAACGCGCCCGTCGTCATACAAAACACCAAGCCCCCATGAGGCTGTGCCTTGGCCATAGCAATTCCAGTCTTCAATCACGCCTGATTGCCCAAGCACGCGTTGGAATGTATTATTGGTAGCAGCAAAACTGTTAATTCCCAGATTAGCATTGCCGGAATACCCAGCGCCCCAGAGATCGTTGCCTGCTTGTAAGATACAGCCCTCATAACTGCATCCACCCCCAAAAGCGGCCCTGGTCACATTGCCTTGAAAATCACCGGCGGGCATTTGCGGAGAAAGCTGGTTTGTGGTGTTGCCCGTTCCCAACTGGCCGTAGCCGTTATACCCCCAGAGATAGACCTCACCTTGATCGGTAATACCGCCACCGCTTGCATAACGACCATCGCCGACAAAAATATCCGTGAAGGTAACGGAGGGCAGAGCGATTTGCGTGAAGCTTGTCCTTTGCGTGGTATCACCCAAGCCAAGCTCTCCATTCCCATTAAATCCTGCGCTCCATAATGTACCGTCGCTTAATAAGACAAGACCAGAGCCTGTCGGGCCAGAGCCAGCGGTGTTATACCCGCAAGATGGCAAAGCCTTAATCACATTATTGAAGGCGGGATGCAAAATGGGGGTTTCCCGATTGGTCGTATCCCCAAGGCCAAGCTGTCCATAACCATTATATCCCCAAACCCAAAGTGAGCCGTTATCTTGAACAGCATAGGTCGTATGGGGTAAACCCGAAGTCGAGACATCGATAATATTGGTCAACGCGCCGCAGCGAATGGGCGTATATTGGTTTGCTGATGTCCCATTACCCAGATTGCCGTTGCTGTTAATCCCGCAGGCGTAAACACGACCATCGGTCGTTAAGAAATAAGCGCAGGCGTGATCATAATAATTCGGACGACCAGGGATGACTTTGGCAATTTGAATGTTGTTTTGAACAAAATATTCAATCCGCTTGGCTACTGCCAAATTAATGGTGTTGCCATGACCAAGCTGGCCATAATTGTTAAAACCCCAAGACCAGACTTCACCATCAGCGGTCAAAGCATAATGCTGCATCCCACCTGAGAACACATCCACAAAGCGCACATCGGGATTATCCGTTGCCACACGCTTTGGCGTATAAATATGAGAGCCATTGGAATCCCCGTTGGAATAATTACCGCCATAACCACAGGCTTTGATCGTGCCATCAGCCATGAGATAAACCCGCGTGTACCAACCGCCCAGACCATTAACCTTGGCCAGCTTCCATACACGGCGGGATGGGTCGAGCGATTGATTCCGCCAAGCAGGCTGATTGCCTACCATCTGCAACACCTGAGCATTGCCGCCACGGGCAAGACGAACAGGAATAGCGCCGTTATGGATGAGAAGATCGCCCTCTTGGGTGAGCTGATCTGTACCCGCCGCCATCAAATCCCAATCATCGCCTTGAACGGGTGTGACGGCTGACACTGTCCGTTTGGCGATGAAGCTTGAGCCTTGATAAGAAACGGCATCATGGCGCACGTAATTGGTGGCGCTGTTATAGGCTCCGCGCCAGTTAATGCGGATATTGCCCAGATCAATCTGTGTCATGTTTTTATCTCCTGCTTAAATATTGATGATGAGGTGGCCGTCCTCGTTGATGTTGAAATCCACCCCCGGCAGCGTGATGAACCATGTGTCAAAATCATTGGCGTTGTATGTGCCTTGTCCTGTGATCGCCGTGAGCTTTGAACCATCGGCACGCAAGCCATAAAACACACCGACTGATTCAATCACCTCAAACCCGTCTTCAGCTTGTTTGACCGCCAGCAATTTACCCGCCTGACCGTTAATGTTGGTGGGCAGATTAAGGGCATTGGCTGTTTGCAAGGCAGACTGCGCCAAAGATTGCGTTTCATCCCGATAGGTTTCGGTTTGTGATACAGCCGCATTCAGCTGGTCAGCCGATGCGCCAAGGTCTGTCAGCCCCGCCTGAATGGTATCTTCCATATCCTTGATGGCTTTGGAGGCGCTTTTGACATTACCGCCATCGGTCGGAACGGTAGTTTGATCGTCACCGTGGACGATATTGTGCAGGAGCTGGCTGTCCGTTTGGACACGCGCCACCGCATCCTGCAGATCGGTCTGCAAGGTCATGATGTCTTCCTTTTGTTTGAGTGGTTAATAAAGGCGGAGCGGCAAAGTCTGATGCACAAGAATGTGTAAGTTTTCACCAGCGGTAATAATGCCTTGAGCATCTTCGCTTAAGAGCAAGTTCAGCAAGCCTTCATCCAGAACAGGCCGTTCACGGATTTCCAACTCAGATGTAATCTCCCAAAGCGTCCCACCCGCCAAAAGCCGTGATGAAAATTGCCGTGTAAAGCGTGCTTCTTGTTCCAGAAGACCAAGTCCGCCCAAAAGCGTGATGGCAAACCAGCTTGCACCCTCACGGGCATGCCAGCGATACCAGCCTTCAAAAATGGCATATTGATCCCGCCGCATAATCCAGCGCACAGACACCTTGGTCGGCACATCGGTAAAACGGCGACGTTGTCGTGCAAGGCCTGCCTCCATCTCGGTGCGTAAAATTGCTTCCCCAGGCTGAACCCCGTATCCTTGCACCGTTGGCAACGGTAATGTTGATGGCCATGTTATTTCACTCATTTAACGATAACTCCCCGCCGCAGGATTAAGGCCATAGCGGCGCTCCAGCGTTGGTGCTAAACCTTCACCGCGTCCGATATTGCGCGATAGATTACCTTCCACTTCTTCGATGATGATTTTTAAGTCCATATTGCCTGTACTGTCACGGCTGACATCGGCTCTGGCTTGAGCATTGCTGACGTTATTTTCAACACGAACGGATACACTAACATTCGGTTTGGATTGCAACGCACCGCCCAGAAGCTTCATCTGCCCAGGCGTAAAGACGGCTTCGCCTTGTTTAGCGATAATCGGCACTTCATTACCGACAATACCGCCCGTATGGAAACGAGGCGCATTTGCAAAAACAGATGGACTCACCGAACGCATGCGTAAAGTGTCAGCGCCAATCACACCGCCAGTGTGAGCGGTTGCCGACGATGCGCCCGATGACGGAGATCCGAACAATGATCCGGCAACATCACCTAAAAATCCGCTTAATGCCCCAGCCAACGGTTTTGTGATGCTGGACTGGATTTGCATTCGTACCATATCGGCAATGATGGAATCCGCCATGGATTTAAAATCCAGCTTGCCTGTCGTAACAAAACTAACCAGCGCATCTTCCATGCTTTTAAACATGGAGGTGACACCGCGCTCGGCCTTACTCGCCATATCATCGGCTTCATCAATGACACTTTGCAATCCGCGTTTAATGCCGTCTTCCCAGCGTTTTGAGTTTTGCAAATCCTCATCACGGGCTTTGGCGATCATATCGTTATAAACCGCATCCACCTGCGCGGCAAAATCGGCATAGCCTGCCTTGGTACTATCAAGCCCTAACAGCGCCTCGTTGCGCCATTCGCCCGCACGTTTTATTGCCGCCGATAAAGACATATCCAGCGCATCATATTTCTGGCGCACATCTTCAACCAGCCGTTCACGCTCTTGCGCTAACTTGTTATTTTCACGGATAGTGTCTTGGTAATTTTTATCCGCTTCTTGTAATTTATAGATATCACCCACCAGCGATTTGATCTGGTTGGCGTATTCTTTCTGCTCATCGCTTTGCGCGCCGGTGACATCCAACCCCAAGCGACGCAACGCCTGATCCTGCTCATTTGCGACCATGGCACGGCGCACAGCCGCTTCACCTTGCGTGCGTGCGGTATTCAAACGTTGCAACGCTTGTTCTTCCGCATGCAATTCGGTGATGCGATCTGTTATCCGTTTTTTATCAGCGTCCGATAATTCAGGGATAACCTCTGCTGGGGCAGATGTTGTCGGCGCATCAGGTGCAGCAATCTTGGCCTTGGGATTACGCAATTCATCCAGCGCGGCGGCGGCTTTTTTAGCGGCGCGTTCTGCTGCCAATAGTGCAAAAACCTGCTGTTGAACTTCTTCAGCCTGTTCACCGAAATCAGGATATTTGGTTGCCAGCTTGAATAACGCCTCGGAATATTCCGTCGCCGATAACTTACCCTGATTGAAGGCTTGGCGAATTTGATAAAGCTCATGCTGAAGCGGTTTTCCAAAACGGCTAAATTGATCCCAAAATCCACCAATACCACCGAATTTTAATTCTTTCTGCAGATCGATGATGTTTTCTTTGGCTGTTTCCAGTTGCTTGGTGAAGCGGTAAACGCTCTCACTTTCGCTCAATGCCTCGCTTAAATCCGATGCAGCTTCGGCAGTTTTGCCAAGCTCTTCTTTGATCTCCTTAAGTTCAGTCGCATGATCACGGGCGGCTTTTGCCGCAGCGTCATGACCGGATGCGAGTTTCAAAACGGCAATGCCTGCCAAGACGGCAAGCCCCACGGGGCCACCCACCAACATTAAGGCCGAACGGAATCCCACCATAGCCAGTGTTGCCAGTTTGGTTGCGGCTTCCACCGCCACAAGACGGATGGCAAAAGCGGTCGAAATGCTGTTGGCCATGTGCAAACCAACAATCAAGCCTGCATTACCTGCAATGGACGCATTTAACAGCGTTACCGCACCCGCAACTGTGCGGGCAATCACCAGTCCACCAATGGCTGTGACAGCCAAATCGGCATTCTCTATCAAAAACGCAAGGCCTTCCGCTGCTGTGGCAATGGCAGAGCCTAATGTTTGCCCTAATTCTCGCGCGGCATCGACTACCGCAGGATCTTCGAGCGTTGCAGTCAGGGTGCGGTAACCTTGTGTCACACCATCCAAAAAGCCGGATGCGGCGATAGTGCGTTCAATCTCTAAAATTGCATTATTAAAGCGGTTCATTTCCGCGCGCGCCGTCATGGATGCTGCAGGCACACCATCGGAGAATGTTTTGCGGATTTCCGCAGCAAATTTTGGCAGGAAGTCTTCGGCAATCACCTGACCTTGTTCCAGCATTTTATCAAGCTCTGCCGTGGTAATGCCCATACCGCGTGCTGCCAATTGGAATGCACCGTAAAGACGCTCACCCAATTGCCCGCGCAATTCTTCGGCCTGCACCTTGCCCTTGGACATGATTTGTCCGATGGCTCGAAGCGCACCGTTTGTTTGATCAACAGAGAGCTGAAGCACGGTGGAGGCTTCGGCAATGGCGGTAAAGATCTGACGTGTACCATCGCCCGCCAATTCCGTGCCTTTGGCAGCGGCAGCAATCTGCATATAAGATTGTGCGGTTTCCAGAAGATTTAAACCTAAGCGTTCTGCTTGTTCTTCCAAAAACTTCATCTCTGCGCGCGCATCAGCGCTTGATCCTGTGATGGTTTCCAGCGCCGTGCCTAATCCCTGAAATGCCATACCGGTTTCATTAACCGAGCGCACAGAAGATATAATGCCGGAAATCCCAGCATATGCTGCCACAAGTCCTGCAGCTTGACGGAACACGTTATTCAAGGCGCGCGCCGTCGTATCAACGGCTTTTAATCCCATACTGGCGGGCTTGGTCGAACGCTCAATGCGCTCAAAAGCCTGCTCGCCCGTGCGACCGATACGAGAAAAGGTATCTTCAACCTTTTTTCCGTCCACCACGGCAAGGCGGATCGACATGTTTTTTTGTGAACGCATGGTGGTTTAATTTCTCCAATAAAAAACCCCTCCGAAGAGGGGTGTGAATTTTTGTTTTTAGCCTGTAGCTATCTATATATTTCTTTTGCTTTTTCTATGATAAAGCTCGTTAATTGCTGTAATTTCTTAGTGTTATAATCATTGAATCTATTGTTATATGCGTCATCAAATTTTGATTTGAGTTTGTTTTTAATTTTTTGTTCAAAACTGCCTTGGTATTTACCTGCTTTTTCATCCCAATTAGTCCAACGAATTAATGGAGTTTCACCTGCTAGGCTTAAATCAAGAAAGCATTCAATAGAGACAGCTTGTCCATTAACATTCATTTTTGTTACGCCATTCGTTCCTGCTGTTTCCATCTTCTTACATTCTTCAAGTTCGGGTAAAACATGTACGCTAAAGTTTCTTGGAAGGGTGTAAGATTTAATTTTCTGATAAGCTTTATTCCCCTCCAGATCATTATCTAATATTACAATAAGACGTCCTCCATACTTAATATCAATAAGTCCTTTTACAAATTTAGCTATATCGTTTGTCCCTCCAAAAGGATGGTTTTCTGTATCTGCGAAGAAGAAAAAATCTTTAATATCTGGATGAAATGTATCCAAGCATTTTTGAATAATCTCTGTATCTGTTTTTCCCTCTGTAAGAATTAGGTAACTAGGTGATGCCCCTGTTACATTGAGTCAACCCCCATATTAGAGTCCAGTATTAATTGAGGTATCGGGTTGGTATT
>ERZ761609.485-NODE-485-length-46201-cov-22.280436_pt1 | contig 46201 bp, 42 predicted proteins | sample MGYA00511163_ERZ761609 | MGnify/ENA primary metagenome ERZ761609 (study PRJEB28899, sample SAMN02445070) | bioreactor sludge metagenome | biome: EBPR sludge | place: Australia: Brisbane, Thorneside Wastewater Treatment Plant | collected 2011-12-16 ... | reverse complement strand
CTTGGTGGCAAATTAAATGATTGGGTTAATTTTTTTTAACTGTAGAGTCATAAAGAAATTCTATTTTTCTACACCACATCCAAACTTTGCGTCTTAGCGCCTTGGCGGTAAAATTCAAGGATATATTAACCGCAAAGTCACGGAGGCGCAAAGGGTTAGGTAGCACTAGTTCACCCCACATCAAAATCTTAGTGTCCTGGTGCCTTGGCGGCAAATTAAATGATTGGGTTTATTTTTTTTATTGTAGAGTCATAAAGAAATTCTATTTTTCTACACCACATCCAAACTTTGCGCCTTAGCGCCTTGGCGGTAAAATTCAAGGATATATTAACCGCAAATACATAGAGGCGCAAAGAGTTAGGTAGTACCAGTTCACCTCACATCAATCTTAGTGTCCTGGTGCCTTGGTGGCAAATTGAATGGCATACTACTTAGCAGCTCTCCTGAGACGGTCGTTTATTGCTTTTCCAATACCTGAATCGGGTACGGGTTCTGCTAAAATGACTTCAATTTCCATCTGATCAAATTGTCTTAGTGCTGCAAATAAATTCCTTGCTGCTTCTTCCAGGTTTCCGCTTTGGGATAAGATGAGTTGGTAGGTATCCGCTGAATCAGAATTACCCATAAATCGAAGTACACCCACTTTCTTTCCTGTAAATTCTTTTTTGAGTTCATTAATGTCACCTAAGTAGAGTTTTTTATTGGGTGCATAGTGGCTATCGAGTTGCCCCGGTGCGACAGGATTGGAGGAGGCTAATCTATAAGACATCTCTCCAATTACTTTTGAGATTTCTTCTTCACTTACTCCTCCTCTTCGATAGATCACTGCCTGGTCATTTTCAAAACCTACTATAGTTGACTCCAGCCCAATGCGGCAGGGCCCTCCGTCAAGTATGTATTTAATCTTGTGTCCCAGTTGGTTGTTTACATGCTCCGCAGTGGTAGGGCTCACATATCCAAAAGGGTTGGCACTGGGTGCTGCGAGTGGAAAAGGCAACTCACTGAGCAGTTGGCGCGTAAGGTAGTGATCGGGACAACGAATTCCTACCGTAGAAAGACCAGAAGTAACGATATCCGGAATGATGGATTGTTTGGGCAAGACGAGTGTTAAGGGTCCTGGCCAAAAATGTCGGGCTAATTGTATTGCTTTTTTGGGAACAGCAGTAATAAATTGTTGCGCTTGATCGATAGAGGCCACATGAACAATAAGAGGGTCGAAAGAGGGCCTTTCTTTGACTACAAAGATCTGAGTAACCGCCTCAGGGTTCAGGGCATTGGCAGCCAGCCCATAAACCGTTTCAGTGGGTATGGCAACCAGTTCGCCTTCCAGAAGCAGCTTTTTGGCTTGCAATATGTCATTTCCTATGGTGGCCATTTTATAAATCCAAAGCTAAAATCTATTTTGCTAAGATTTTAACCGAAAGCATAATGAGTAATAAAACCAGATCAATTTTAAAGGCAATTGCTGTAGTAATCGTGTTGTTGGCCGTTTTAATGGACCTTCAAATTATCATGATACCCGCAATTGCAGTATATAAGTTTTGGATGGTAGTCGCTGCCTTCGGCATTATGATTATTAGTTCCAAATAGCGTTCAGGTGAATCAATTTTTCTTTCATTCGCAGTATTGATTTTTCCTGACTGTATTTTTCCAAAGTAGAGAGATTTACCCAATGTATATCATGGGACTCATGATTGATGGTCAGCTCATCGTTTTCGTCAGTCGAGAATAAAAATCTGATATCATAGTGTAAATGCTCCGGGAAGTCACCGCGAGCAGGAATGGTATGGATGTCAATATCAAATATTGAATCACGGTTGAGGGTGGCTTGCATAAGACCTGTTTCTTCCTGTAATTCTTTTAAAGCAACATTCATAACATTCTCATCACCATCGGCATGTCCTCCGGGTTGGAGCCATTTATTGAGCTTGGCGTGATGAACCAATAGTACTTTGGTAAAGTAAGTATTGGCAATCCATGCTGATCCAGTTATATGGCCAGGAAGGTGATCCCTGTGAAAACAATTCGGATGTTTTAATAAGGTCTTAAACTGAGTGACAAACAAAAGCTCCTCCGGGTGGGAGGAGCCGTATTGCGTCAGTTCTTCTATAAGTTGAAGCCGGTCCAAACTACTGTATGATTACTGTTGCTTTGTTGAATTTGCCTTCCTCCAGTTGACCAATTTTCTCTCCGCCCCCGGAATTATCGAGATCATCTTTGCGAACAATCATGTAATAGGGTTTAGGTTCAAGTTTCTTAAACCTCAAAACTCCCTTTTTATCGGTAACGCCTTCTATAACCACATTGGTTTCTGCCAGATAATCAGCTTCGGTTTCAAAAAGCTGTACGGTGGCTCCTTCAACCGAATTGCCCAAATCGTCCAATACGGTCAGAGTAAGTGAGGTATTGAATATTTGTGCCTGACTAACAATCGCAGTTGTTAGCAACAACACAAAGGGGAGGATCAGTAATTTTTTCATCTTATTGTATTTTTAAATATACTCTTACATAGATACCCAAAGGGTTCCAAAAAATGAAACCAATGCTACAATCAGTTTTTGATTTTTAGAAACGCGGCCTTTTGGGCTGTTATTTTAACAATGCCACGCCACCCCGTTTTTCCTGAACGCCCAACTCTGGGCGGAATGTACTCACATACTTGATCACGTAAGCGTACGATCCACTGGGTAAAGGTTGCCCGGAGTTATTGTAGGTTCCATTCCATTTGAAGAATCTGTCATTGGATTGAAATACCAACTCGCCCCATCGGTTGTAAATAAAGACCTCAAAATCGTCAGTAATAAAAAATGAGAATACAGAGAATTCCCTATTGGAATCCAGCGAACTGGTAGGTCTGAAGGCGTTAGGTGCTACCAATTTGGGTATACACTGGCTGAGTACTTCTGTTTGATCTGGAGCAACGCAACCAAATGAATTGGTAATATTCACCATGTATAAGCCTTCACTGTCGGCAGTGAAAACCTGATTCGTATTGCCAGTGGTCAATTCATTTTTAAACCATTCATATTGACTAAATGAACCCGGATCCAAATCAACCTGACGGGTAGCCGGGTCATTGTTATCAGGATCATCACAAATGATGACACGGTTTGGAAGATTTCCCACTGGGATAGGTGCTTTGATTACCCGTATTTGTGAAGAAGCGGTACACACCGATTTTGAAATTTCAACACGATAGGTTCCTTCATCCGTACGTGCCAGAGAGGCAGTATTCTCATTTGGAATAGCATTGCCATCAACAAACCAGGAATAGGATACACCTGATGCCACAGAAGAAGCCGTTAAGGTAAATGGTAGGTCATCGTCACATGCAGGGGTAGACATGAGGCTTGCAGTAACTGCACCCACCACATTTACGGGTTGAACAGGTGAATTATAAGAACATCCATTGACCCCGTTCACAACAGTTACGGAGTAGTTAGCTCCATTTTCCGAAGTAGCCAAAGAAATTTGCCGACCGAGAAGATTAGGTTGGAAAACGCCCCCCCTAAACCATCGATAGGTATACGGGCCACTTGGGTTGGCTGTCAAGATGACGTTATCAGCGCAAGCATCACTTTGTGTAAATGAGGGAATAATATTACTGTCATATATTATGTCTCTTGTGTCAACTACATCACAACCTGCTGCTGTTGTTGCAGTCACTTGATAAGTGCCGCTGGCGTTAACTGTAATTTGATCTGTACTTCCTCCGCTTACAATACCAGGTCCGATCCAGCTGTAGGTTGCACCCGCTCCAAAAGGTGCTGCTAATGCCGCAGTTACAGTGGCAGGGTCAGAACATATATTTTCTGTAAAGTTTATCGTCTTTGGTGTTACTGAAATAGTTTTTGCCAGTGTGGCTAGACATCCCGTTCCATTATTCTCGTGAAGTTCAACTACATAATCTCCTGCTCCTGGTGAAAGTGTGGCAGTTGCAATATTATTAGTCGAAATAGACTGTCCTGTAGTTCCATTCGTAAATCTGTAAAGGACTGGTGCAATGGGTGCACCTCCAGTGATTACAGCGGTGATGTCAGTTGGGTCACAGTCAGTTCCGTTAAAGTCAAAAGTAAAAGCAGCGGGGTCACTCAACCCAAAAGCCTGTGAAATGGTACAGCCAGAAATTTGGTCTGTAACGATGCCTGAGAAAGTGCCGGCTCGTTGCCCTCCTATGGGTCCTACTAATGTAGGAGCAGTTTGATCAATACCTTGTTGATTAAACCCTGCTGGTCCTGTTAAAAAATAAGAGTAAGGCCCACCCGCAGGTGCGCTGGGATTTAATTGTAACGAGATGCTTCCATCAGCAACATTACAAGCGGATGGATTTATCCCGGACATTGTAAACGAAGGGGAAACATTAATGGTAAATGTTTTTGAATCTGTAACAGTACAGGTTGTAATGGGGTCGGTGACAGTGACCGCATAAGTAAATACTCCAGGTGTTGTTACATCTACCGCTTGTGCTTGAGAAGTGCTCGAGGGTACACCGTTGATCGTCCAGGCAAAAGTTGCCCCTGGATTGAAGGCATTCAGTGCGGGAGTATTATTGTCTTCGCAAATAGTGAGGTCTGGCCCTAATTCAAGCTGCGGCCTGTTCTCCACAACAATACTTTGTGCTGTGGAAGTACACCCATTGACATCTGTGTTGGTTACAGATAATAGGGTGGGTCTGTCAATCGTTATTTGCTGTGTCGTTTCTCCGGTAGACCACAGATAGGTGTAGTCTGGGAGGTTGTTGCTATTGGCATCCAAGGTTACGGCTCCGGTACACAATGCAGCAGCTCCGGGAATAGTGGGTGCAGGAGGAGAAGGATTTATGGTTATGGGTTCAACCAACGTAACGTCAAGCCCGCATCGATTGAATATACGAAGGGAAACGTTGTAGGTATTGGGAGCTGCATAAGTATGCACAGGATTGGGTGTAGTATCGCTACCCCCATCACCAAAGAACCATTGAAATTCATCGATAGCGTCAGTGGGTGTAGCTACAAATTCAGTAGGTTGCCCAAAGCAGACTCCTGTAAAGTCGAATACAGGACCACCGGTTGCATTAGAAATAATTTGAATGAAGTTGGGAAGTCCTAATCCGCTATTGGTACCAGCCGCGAGTGCAAAACTGGAAAGATTAACAGGACTAATAAGGGTGGTGTCCTCGACTGCCTGAATGGTACCCAACACATTGCTTCCATTAATGGCCATGTATATTTGCCCATCAGGACCAATCTGTAATGCTCCCAGTTCTTGCGCTGGCTCCGGAGTGATGTTTCTAAGATAAGGCATGTCCAATGAATCGAGGAAGTACTCGTAAACCGCAGAAGGAGCAGGCGCGCCTTTCAAAGTGGCGAACACTTTATTTCCACCAGGAGAAAATTCCACTCCATAGACCTGTCCATTGGGCTCTTGCAAATCAATCTGTCTGAAGTTAGTGATCCTTCCAGTGGAGTCCACCAGTGTAAACAGTTCAACAAGATTGCTGGTGCCGGGGTTGGATAACGCGACAGCCACATTATTTCTAGCCCCCAATTTAATATATCCTTCACCCGCCTGCGGGCTTTTAAAAGTATGATCAGAACCAATGCTTGAGTATACAGGATCTCCAATGCCTTGTGCAGTAATTGGATAGGACCTAAAAGTATTGTTACCATACTCATGTGTGATCAGCCAGTTTCCGTTGGCAGTAATGCGCTCTGTACTTTTAGCAAACAATAAAATGTTTTGTTGGGTAACAGCGCCAAGTCCTCCGTTGGGTTTGATATCAAAAAGTGAATAACGGAGTTCATTGGCAGATGTGCCATCAATGGCTTGTGTGGTAAAAATATAATACAGTGTTTCATCACCGGGTACGGGTACGATCAATGCTGCTTGAGCTGACAAAGGATCACCACCAATTCCTGTGGCGATTTCCGTATGCGTTCGGTCGTAAACTTTATCTCCATCGGTGTAGAAAATTACCTTTCCGTTGCGATCAGATATGGTTGATGTTCCTTCAGGGGCATCCATTGCACTATCATCCAATGGAATAGGTGGATTGGGTAATGGATTAAAATCAATTCCCGCTCGATTACCAAAGTACCAAATATTGGCGCGTTGTTCCTGAAGATCGTATTCTCTTACGTTAACGCCTGCATAAACAGAACATCCTGACACATCTGTGACCACCACATAATAATAACCCGCGGAATCGGGTGAAAGGGTTAAACCCGTATCACCATTAGACCAAATGGCAGAAACAGGAGTGCCACCTGAAACCGATGCGGTCACCTGAAACTGAGATGGGGTGGAGGAGCCTCTTGGCGGAGGGAACTCACTACGACAGGCTGTTGTATCCTGCACCAACTGCAATTGTAGAGGTTGGGCAGTAATAGTAACGGGCTGCGATGCAGTTTGTGTTTGACCTTGGTAAAAGGCGGTTAGACTAACGTTGAAAGTATTCGCAGTTTGATAGGTGTAAATAGGACTGGCTCCTCTGGCTGCTCCTGTACCATCTCCAAAATTCCAAATCAAGCTATCAGCTGCTGGAGTAACCAGACTAAAGAAAGCGGTAGGTGCAAATTGACAAGTGCCAATGGAAGTGAAGCTTACATTTAGAGTAACATCTTCCCGTGGTAAAAATGATGGGAACTGTGTGGCATTTACATTGTTTGTTCCAAATGGCGCTGCATTATAAACCACCTCACTGGCTACTGAATCGATGTTTGTGAATTTTCCTACCAAAAAAGGTCCGCCTGCGATCGCCTGATAAAGATGATAAATAGCACTGTCTGGTGCATATTGAATTCCATAGCTTCTGAAGACCGGATTTGGCAAAACAGAGGCCAGGGTAATACTGGGGTTGTTATAATCGTACTGAAATAAATTGGCATTCACTCCTGCCTCACCATGCCTTGAAATATAAAGGTACTGCCCTGAGGTACTCCACTCGATATCGTAAATGGATTGATTGCCTACCGTAGGCAAACCGGTATTAAAAATATATTGATCAAATGAAAAGGCACCCGTTGTGTTATCGAAGTTCAAAATCAATGCATCCGTATTAGGTCCTTGCGGAGAAACAGCAACTTTTCCCAAAGCAGCATTGTATGCAAAATTGGCAACTGTAATGGTTAGCCCCACCCCTGACGTGGTAGTGGTATTGAACGTACCTGAATAACTTGTCGGATCGATTAATGTAGCTGAATAGTTTTGAGAATTTATTTCGTGCGTGATTAACCAGAAATCAGTGCTGTTGCTATGTGGCACCACGATCATCCCTTCAGATCTGTTTGTCAATCCGGGAATAGCTGCATTTTTAGATTCAACATCTCCCAATGCCGGAGAGGGAAAAACAGCATTACCAAAAAGATTCATGTCGATCACACTTCTGCTGATCGCTCCACCTGCTGTGAAATTGGCGGTGTTGGTAAATAAAAAATATTTTCTTGGTTGACCAGGCACCGCGCTGACTGCAGTTGGCTGATTACCTGCACTATTTGCTGTTAGACTATTTCCGTTGGGCATAATGCCATGACAACCATCATACACATTGGCTCCATCGGAATAAAATAAAAGATTTGAATTGCCAGGATCTGTAGCTACTGAACTTCCACCTGTTCCAAACGGAGTAGCCTGGTTATTTACGCTACTTGCGGTATTATCTGAGCGATTGAATCGGATTCCATCGGCTGAGTTGCCAAAATACCAATTGTTTCTGGTCAACTCCTGAGCAAATGCTGAAGAGATAGAGCAGAATAAAAACAAAAAGAGAATTTTATTTACAGACACGCTCGGAATTCTAGAGTTCATATTATGCGTTACGCTTTCAACCTAATCTTTCAAACTTTCTTCCCAAAATTTAAAACGCCTAACGTATGCTAAAGTATACATTTTGACTGAAAAAATCGTTAAGTAGCGGTAAGCTTAACGTTTGAATACCGCTTGCATTTTTATTAATAGGGATAAACGTTTTAATTTGCTTTAATGGAGAGATTTAAATCCCCCAAGTTGTTGTACAAGTTGTCCCTGTTTCTTGGGTGTATCCTGTTGATGCACAAAACGGTAACTGCTCAGGATCCACAATATTCTCAATTTTACGCTGCCCCCCTTTATTTGAATCCTGCGTTTGCCGGCTCTACCAATCAGGCCCGGATTGGGATTAATTACAGAAATCAGTGGCCAGCCATCGATGCCAATTTCACTACCATCTCAGCTTACTTCGATACCTATATTGAGGATAAAAACAGCGGGGTGGGCGTAATGTTGACACGCGATAGAGAAGGTATTCTTGGGCTTCAATCAATTAGTCTTGCAGCACAATATTCTTATAACCTGAGTTTGACAGAGGGCCTTTCATTCAGACCTGGCGTTCAACTTGCCTTATACCAACGTTCCGTCAATTTTGACAAACTAACTTTTGGCGATCAGTTTGATCCGGCAACAGGAGATGTCATCAATCCGACTTCTGCAGAAGCTTTGGGTGGAGGGAATAAGTTTTTCCCCGATCTTTCTTTTGGCGGATTGTTCTACACACCACGCGCATGGTTGGGTATGGCAGCTCATCACATTACACAACCCAATCAATCTTTAATAGGAGAGGAGAGCAAACTTCCTATGAAAATATCCGCCCATACCGGGATTAAATTTCATTTTAGACCTGGGGTAGTTGGATCAGGAATTTATGCCCGTCCTTCAGAACGCAGTATTGCGCCAGCACTACAATACCGACACCAGGGAGAATTTGATCAAATGGATATTGGTACTTACCTCACGCTTGAACCTTTGATTGTTGGAATGTGGTACAGAGGAGTTCCATTTAAAAAAGTGAATGGCTTTAGTAACAATGAATCGATTGTGCTTTTGCTTGGATTTACTAAAAAGGGACCAAAGGACATTCTTAATATCGGCTATAGCTATGACTTTACCATTTCCAAATTAGGATCGGGTAGTGGAGGTGCACATGAATTTAGCCTGGTGTACTCCTGGTCTACACGCGATCCACGCAAGCCGCCAAAAGACAAGCTGATCATCCCTTGTCCTGATTTTTAGAATTTAACTCTTATCTTATTTTACAGGAGTCATCCAACCCTATGTGAAGAAGGGCATCACCTGCGTTGATCACCGGTGCATTGTTCAAGCCTATCACAAACCCGGTAGCCGGTGCTTTGATCTGCTCTTTGAATCCCCCAAAGGGATCGGTCATGGTGCCAAGCCACTGATTTTTTTCCACCTTATTGCCAGCGCGTATATTGGCTTGAAATAATCCTGCTGTACGAGCCCTCACCCAGGTAGAGTTCCAGATCACCCTGTTTTCTTCACTGGCTTCAGGTGCCCAGTCGATCATTTCCAGGTGTTTCATTAATCTCAATGCTCCCGAAAGCCCTGCTTCTATGGCATGGGTATCGAACCGGAGGGATTCGCCACCTTCATAAACAATAATGTTTTTTCCTTTTTTACTGGCGGCCTGCCTTAATGATCGGGGCCTGAAAGGCGAGTCGATGGTGAAGGGGGCATTAAAGGCTGCGGCCAACTCAGCATTTTTTTCATTGCTCATTACACACCTTACTTGCGGGTAGTTAGTTCTTGCAGCCCCTCCCGTGTGAAAGTCGATACCATAGTCGATATAAGGAATAACCTCTCGCATAAGATGGTAGGCTACACGGCTAGCCAATGAACCTGTTTTATTACCAGGAAATGAACGGTTGATGTCTTTGCCATCAGGGACTTCTCTGGAGTAATTCAGAAAACCGTAGACGTTGACGATGGGCATGCAAACAACAGTGCCTCTTTTTGTCCTGTTTAAGTCACTATCCAGTATTCTCCTTACTATTTCTACCCCGTTGATTTCGTCTCCATGCATCCCAGCCATTAAGGCAAGTGTAGGGCCATCTTCTAAGGCGCGATGGACGAAAATGGGTGTATCGATTTGGGTGTGGGAGGGGAGCCTGGCGATTTTAATATCTATCTCTTTTGACTCACCTGGTTTAATTTCATGACCTGCTATTTTTACCACCTTCATGACTTCTTCAGATTGAGCCCATATTATAATTAGTATTCATACACAAGATATAATTAAGGTTAAAGCTGACATACATTTTATCAAGGTATCAAACATTGCGTTCAACATACCGAATGATTTCTCTGGCGATGTCCTTGTTCGTTGCCTTTTCAATACCTTCCAAACCGGGTGATGAATTGACTTCCAAAACAAGTGGTCCATGGGAGGATTGCAGCATATCCACACCGGCTATACCAAGCCCCATAGCCCTTGCAGATTTTAAGGCTGTATTTTCTTCTTCATCTGTTAATTCAATGATTGATGCGCTTCCACCCCTATGCAAATTAGAGCGAAATTCACCTTCCTTTCCTTGTCGTTTCATGGCGCCTACCACCACACCATCCACTACAAATGCCCTGATGTCTGCTCCGCCTGATTCTTTAATAAACTGCTGAGCAATAACTCTGGCCTTCAATCCATTGAAGGCTTCTATTATAGAACTGGCCGCGTTATGCGTCTCAGCAAGTACCACTCCCAAACCTTGTGTTCCTTCTAATAGTTTTAAAACCAGTGGAGCACCCCCCACCGATTCGATCACGTGGTCAACATCTTTGGTGTAATTGGTAAATACAGTTTTAGGCAAGCCAACGCCTGCTCTGGCCAATATTTGTAAACTCCTCAATTTGTCTCTTGATCTGACCAAAGCCTGTGATTCAATGGCTGTAAAGACTTTCATCATTTCAAACTGACGCACTACAGCAGTGCCGTAAAAGGTAACTGACGCTCCTATACGGGGTATTATCGCATCGATGTCTTCTAAATGAGCTCCATTGTAATATACTTTTGGGTTCTTCTTTTCAAGCTCAATGATACATTTCAAATGATCAACAACGATGGCTTCATGACCTTTCTTTTTGGCAGCTTCAACCAGCCTCATGGTTGAATACAGTTTTGCGTTTCTTGATAAAATGGCAATTTTCATAATAAATGTTTTGAGCTTACAACCTCAACTTGCTGGTTACTTGTTTGGAGTTTCTTTCTTGCTATTGAATGATAAATCCTTCTTTGCCACATCAATGAGGAACCTGTTTTTTAATACCCGCCTTCCCAGTAAGATTGGAAATTTTAAATTATCTCTGTCGCTTAAAGAGAACTGAGTTTTGAATGTTCTGCCATGGATTCTTACAGTGGTTTTAATAATGAACCTTAATTCTGCCTGGCCCGATGAATTTTTTATTTCCCTTTGATCGTATTCATCAAAGGTAAACTTCATTCCGGTAAATTCAGGGTGTTCCTCGTCCAATAAAACAAATTCGAGTTTACCATCCACAATTTTTGCGCTGGAGCAGTGAAGTGAGCTGGTATAAGCCCCGGTATCAATTTTGGCATGAATGTCTGTGAGTCCCAATCCTGGTAAATCTACCCGATCCGACCGTCCTAAAATGAGCATATAGTGAATGAGAGGCTAATTTTTAAAATTAGATTGAGCAAGTAAAGCTAAATAGGTTGGTAATAAAGTGAATCGCCAGATTAGCTCAAAATTGGACAAAAGTAAAGAGGCTACCTCAAAAGTTAAAGAATGTTGTTTTTCTGAACGAAAGCCAAGAATCCCTATAGTTTGAATTTACAATTAAGGGATGTTTCTCCGCCAACTGGCGGATCAACAAAACATGTCACTTTTGAGGCAGCCTCTCTAAAGAAATTTAATAACGGATTTTAGTTATTTACTAATATTGAATGCTACCTGGGTGTTCTCCCATTTCATCACCACTTTACTTCCATCTAAGGAAATGTTAAATGTTTCCACAAAGCTGTCCGTTTTTGAAGGCTTCACTTTTACTCTCAACACATCATCCTTGGCATCGTAGCTGGTTGATCCCCATTTGATGGATTTGTTGATGATGATAGTCCATTCGTTTTCACCAGGAATGGTAAACAATGCATACTTCCCTTTAGCGATTGCCTTTCCCTCTATTTTGGCATCAGCACTCAACTCAATAGATGTTGTTTCGTTGGCACCAGTTCGCCAAACTTCTCCATAAGGCACAAGACCACCCATGATTTTTCTTCCTTTAGCTGACGGCTGATGATAATTGACTGCCACTGTGATGCCATCAATTTTACCTTCTGCCTTGTCTGGAGGACTGGCCATCGGTTTTTGAGCCATTGCTGTAGTAGCAACAAAAGCTACTAGCATTAAAATTACATTGATTCGAGTCATAATAAATTTAGTTTGGTTTGTGTTTGGTTAGCAATGCAAAAAAAGTGCCCTACTTGATTCGGGCACTTTTTACTTCATATTAAATTAATAGAATAACCTGTAAACTAGGTAAGTAAACGGAAGCAATGGGTACTAGGTTCCTCTTTTTATTCAATTTCTTTAGTTGACAGCCCAGAATGTCGCCTACTTGCCAAATGGGTTCAATGCCGAAAGAGCTCTTTTACCACCTCCCATCTTGTTCATGGTCTTCATCATTTTGCGCATTTGCTCAAATTGCTTCAACAATTGGTTTACTTGCTGCACACTGTTACCACTTCCTTTAGCAATTCTGTTTTTTCTGCTCGGGTTGATCTTCTCAGGATTTGATCTCTCCTCATTGGTCATGGATCGGATGATGGCTTCTATGGGTTTGAAGGAGTCGTCATCGATATCAGCATCCTTCAGGGCCTTACCCATACCTGGGATCATCCCCATCAAACTTTTCATGTCTCCCATTTTTTTGATCTGCTCCAGTTGGGAAAGGAAATCGTTGAAATCAAATTGATTTTTTCTGAATTTTTTATTGAGGCGTTGCGCTTCTGCTTCGTCAAAATTTTGTTGCGCCTTTTCAACAAGACCCACCACGTCACCCATTCCCAGTATCCTTCCGGCCATACGATCAGGATAGAAACGATCAATCGCCTCCATTTTTTCGCCAGAGCTGATGAACTTGATGGGTTTGTCCACCACTTTGCGTATAGACAGGGCCGCACCACCACGGGTATCTCCATCTAATTTGGTCAATACTACTCCGTTGAAATCGAGTCGCTCATTAAATGTTTTGGCAGTGTTCACTGCATCCTGACCCGTCATGGAATCTACAACGAATAGTGTCTCGGAAGGATTGAGGGCTTTCTTTAAATCAGCAATCTCGTTCATCATGGCCTCATCTACCGCTAGACGACCGGCTGTATCCACAATCAACACGCTAATACTGTTTTTCTTGGCGTGATCAATGGCAGCTTTCGCAATCTTTACCGCATCCTTATTGTCCGGCTCGGCATATACTTCCACACCTATTTGCTCACCCAATACTTTCAATTGATCGATGGCCGCAGGCCTGTAGATATCACATGCCGCCAACATGACCTGCTTTCCCTGGCGTTTGAGATAGTTGGCCAGTTTTCCTGAAAATGTGGTTTTACCAGATCCCTGAAGACCTGCAATAAGAATTACTGCCGGTGAGCCACTTAATTTAATATCCTCACTCTCACCCCCCATAAGGGCAGTGAGCTCATCATTAGTCACTTTTACGAGCAATTGACTTGGAGAAACGGCAGTAAGCACGTCCATGCCCATGGCCTTTTCCTTGATGTCGTCAGTAACTTCTTTGGCTACTTTATAATTAACGTCAGCGTCAATTAATGCTTTTCTAATTTCCTTAACGGTGCTGGCAACATTGATTTCAGTGATTCTGCCCTGTCCCTTGAGGGTTTGGAAGGCCTTTTCCAGCTTGAGACTTAAACTATCGAACATGAGTGTATTTCAATTTGAGGGCCTAAAATTAATGCCTTGGCAGGGGGTAACCAAATCATAAGAAAACTGCCAAGAAATAGCTTGGCACCGGGAGGGAATTCTCATAGCAGGAGAGTGTTCATAATTGAAATACTCTCCTAGAGAATTTTTAGAGTTGAATTTGGGCGACTTTATTTCTCAACAGATCATGAGCCTTATCTATTGCCTCTGATTCTGACGTATTGTGATCTTTCAGGGTAATCACTTGCGTTATACCCATTTGATCAGTTTGTTTTTTGCTGAGTTCACTGGAGCCGGTTATGACAATTAACTTCTTTTGGTGTTTGCGTGCCAGCGCGGCCACTCCGTCTACTACTTTACCAGACAAGGTCTGATGGTCCAGTTTGCCTTCTCCTGTAATGACCACATCCGCTTTATTTATTTTTTCTTCCAACCGGACATAGTTCATCAAAAAGTCAATGCCGGGCTGGATACTTGCATTGAGGAATAATTTACTACCAGCACCCAAACCCCCTGCGGCTCCTGCTCCTGGAAAATCTGTACTACAATTCATGTTATTGGCGATGGTAGCAAGGTTTTGTAGGCCTTTATCCAACATTTTAATTTCATCATCATTGGCTCCTTTTTGTTGGGCGAATACAAAAGCAGCACCTTCCGGCCCATACAAGGGATTATTCACATCACATAAAGTAAAGAACTTTGTCTGCCTGATTTTTGGATGAGCTTTTGAAGAATCAATATGACTAAGCCGGGTAAGGTCGGTACCCATTCCCTCCAATTCATCGCCAGCATGAGAGAATAATTGATAGCCCAAAGCTTTGGCCATACCCAATCCTGCATCATTGGTGGCACTACCTCCAATACCTATCACTATTTCCGTAACACCCTCATCGAGCGCAGCCTTTATTAACTGCCCGGTTCCGTAGGTAGAGGTGATGGTGCAATTTCTTTCTGCAGGTTTTAATAACTGAAGCCCTGAAGCTTTGGCCATTTCTATAAAGGCAGTATTGCCATCACCAGAAATACCATAGCTGGACCTTATTTTTCGTTGAAGTGGGTCAAGAACATCGATCTCAACTCTGCTTCCATCACTTAACTGGATCAACAAGTCACAAGTCCCTTCTCCACCATCAGCGAGTGGAATAGAAATTATTTCTAGTTCTGGAGATTGGTTCAATAATTCGGCTTGAACAATATCGCAGAATTCATTCGCTGTGAGTGATCCTTTGAATTTGTCTGGCGCGATTACAATTTTCACCGCGATCTAAAAAAGTATACCGGGTAAGCTTCCCCTTTTTTGAATTCTGTTTTTCCTTCAGGTAACTCCATAAAGGCATTTACCTCCTTTAGGTTAGCAAAATCGCCAGAGCCCCCACCGGTAATAGGGTAGGCCACCTGCACGCCCGATTCATTGACAATGTTAACCTGCAGAAAATAGGTAAGGTCACCCTTAAGTTGAGAATCAGTTGAAAGAATAGCGTATTCTATAGTGTTGACCAATCCCCAGCTTTTTCTTAGCCAGGGTTGAATGTACCTGTAAAAACACATATAGGTTGAGACGGGATTACCGGGTAATGCAAAAACGGTTTTGTTACCCACACTGCCAAACCAAAACGGTTTACCGGGTTTCTGTTTTACTTTATGAAAGTGTTTCGTCACACCCAGCAGTTCAAGTACCTCTGGAATGAAATCAAATTTTCCTTTAGAGACACCACCAGAAAGAATAATCAAATCGTGTTGTTCGAGAATGTTCGCTATTTCTTTTTTTATTACCTCCTTCTCGTCACGCAGATGAAAAAGTTGTGATTCACAACCCATTGACATCAAACCTGCCTGAAGAGCGTAACTATTGGATCTTCTGATCTGATGGGGCAGCGGAGTGTCATCAATATCCACCAGCTCATCTCCAGTAGAAATGATAGCAGTCTTTGGAGAAGACTGTACAAGTACCTGCGACATACCCACCGATGCCATCAAAGCTATTTCTGAAGGAGATATTTGTGTTCCTTCTTTTAGCAACACTTGATTTTGCTGTGCATCCTGACCTTGAGGATGAACGTTTTGATAGCCCTTCACCGCTGAGATCAGAACTATAGCCTTTTTGTCTTTAATCTCCAGATCCTCATATCGGATTACTGTATCTGTATTGGCTGGAAGCGGTGCGCCCGTCATCACCTCGATACAATTGGTTTTATGGGTAAGCGCTTTTTGAGGAGCACCAGCAGGAGCGATGTCTTCAATTTCAAACGTGTTATTTCCCTGGCTGAGCTGATCGACCTGAATAGCAATACCATCCATAGCTACCCGATGGAAGGGTGGAAAGTCGCGGTCGGCCAGTACAGGTTCGGCCAATATGCTGTTCAGCGCTTGGGCGACAGGAACTCTTTCAGTGGTGGGTGAAAAAAGGTGAGATTCAATTGTGGAAGTGGCCTCAGAAACGCTTACCATGATTATTTATAACTTTGAAATATATCAGTCTAAAACGCTAAAGTTAATAATTATGAAGGCCAAACTCACGCACACCAACGATAGTGGTAATCCCTCCATGGTAGATGTTTCCGGGAAGAGTGCAACTAAACGAATAGCCAGGGCCAGGGCCGTTGTTAATGTGGGTGAGGAAATTATGGCTTTGATCAAGGATCAAGAGATTATGACTAAGAAAGGCCCCGTGTTTCAGACTGCAATTATTGCCGGGGTAATGGGTGCCAAACAAACATCTTCTCTTATTCCTTTATGTCATCCTATTGGTTTAGAAGATTGTCAGGTAACAATTAAGATGGCTGGAGATCGAATTGTGATCGATACCTCCGCTACCATCACCTCGAAAACCGGGGTGGAGATGGAAGCCCTCACGGCAGCTTCGGTAGCCGCCCTTACTATTTACGACATGTGCAAGGCCATATCCCACGATATTGTTATTGAAGAAATTAAATTGATGGAAAAGACAGGGGGAAAGAGTGATTTTAAAAGAAATGAAACCTAACAAAGCAAAACCACTGTATGGCTTGGTGCTTGGCGGAGGGTTGAGTTCTCGCATGGGTAAGGACAAAGGGCACCTTAATTATCATGGGCAGCCACAAAGGGATTATGTTTTTAAATTGTTAGAAAAGTTTTGCGATCGTGTTTATTACTCTGCCAATGCTCAGGCAATTTCTGATAACAATACCATAAAAGATGCCTATCCCTTTCAGGGGCCACTCAATGGGATATTGAGTGCATTCAAATTTCAGTCCGATGTTGCCTGGCTTACCGTGCCGATAGACATGCCATTTGTGGATGAATCAATTATTCAATTCCTGATTGATCATAGAGATGTTTCCAGGGTAGCCACTTGCTTTTATGATGCTGAGGGCAAGCTTCCGGATCCCCTTCTTACTGTTTGGGAGCCGCACAGTGCTAACTTATTGAAGGCTTTTTACGAGGAAGGAAAAATCAGCCCCAGGGAATTTTTGAGAACATCCAATACCCAACTTTTACATACTCCAGATAAAAGGGCCTTAAAAAATGTAAACACGCCAAACGATTTGGATGAATTTTTAAAAATGAAATAAGAAAATGTTCTGAAATGGTGGTTGTTGATAAAACCTTACAAGGCGGACACTTCCCTATTTTCGCGAACACTTGTTTGGACAAGTGCTTTTCCGGAAAAGCAACCATCAATATTTTGCTTTCACTGACTTTGCCTAACTTCCTATCGATCAGCGATTGATGTTTGATAGACCATTTTATTAGGGGGTTAATGGCGTTTTCTGCATTCAAAATTTTGAACTATTTCTCAAAATTTTGACTTTAAAAAGTACATTCTACTTATTGATATTAAAACACAAAGCAGAGACGAAGTGTTGTTTTTAAATTTATAATCAATTCAAGATAGTTGGTATTATGAATACAGCAGAAAAAACATCCGGACACTTGAATCCCATTAATAGGGATTTAGCAATTGTTTTCGCAATTGGATTTCTGATTGCGGTCGCCATCGTTACGATGGGTATTGTGCTACTGAATCAGCTGTAAGAAAGATTAGTTGTTAGCGTTGGCAACCGGACGTGCGTCCACCCATTCTTCGCCATCGTCAAAAACCTCCTTTTTCCAAATGGGAGTTTTCGCTTTAACGTTATCTATAATGTATTGGCAAGCTTCAAAGGATGCCTTGCGGTGAGCTGTTGACACCGCCACTACCACAGCCACTTCTCCGGGTTTAAGGGTGCCAATTCGATGGCTCACGGCCCAGCCCATCAAATCCCATTTGTGAGCGGCCTCGTCAATGATTTTACGGATTTCACCCACGGCCATCGCTTCGTATGCCTCGTATTCCAACCAAACTACATTTTTGTCCTTCGCTTTGTTTCTAACGGTACCAATAAAAGCATTAACGGCTCCTGCCCCCAGGTTGGAAGCAGTTTCTATTACTTTCTGAACATCGATGGCTTTCTCTGTAATTTTTATCATGACTTTTGGGTTTGGGGAAACACAGAAATTTGAATGATTGAATATAATATTTATGCCTCAACCATCAAATGATATTGGTCACTAGAATCACCTTTGATTATCCACCGCTAACAGGCGGGATAAGTGCGATTTCGTCCGATTCTGAAATGACCAAATCATCTTCCGCATAAGTGTTGTTCACAGCGATGAATAGTGAATTGAGTGTTTTCATTTCAGGAAAGCGCAGCATTAATTCAGATTTTAATTCTGATACTTTTACCCCCTCCATTTCAAAGGCCACTTCTTTTCCGCCCAATATATCTCGCGTAATTCCAAATGTTTTGAGTGTGTATCGCATTGCCATTTAAAAATGCACTTAAATTCTTAACTTAGACTGAATTCTTCCTAAGTATACCCAGAATTGCATGAATTTGTTCCCTTTTATGTATTAGTTTCGTTGAATCCGAAGGATTTTGTTGAACTTGATGCAATGATGGGTTGCCCTCATACGTACTAATAGCCAACTGAAGATAGGTACTACGTTTTAAGGATAAGAGATTAAAGATGCTATTTGATAATCACGGCAGGCAAATTAATTATGTTAGAATTGCTGTAACGGACAGGTGCAATTTACGCTGCTTTTATTGTATGCCTGAAGAGGGTATTCAGTATATGCCCAAGAAAGACCTGCTTACCTACGAAGAGATTGTAAGACTGGTAACATTGCTGGCTCAAATGGGAATTTCGAAAGTGCGATTTACAGGAGGTGAACCTTTTGTAAGAAAGGACTTTATGCGGCTGGTACAATCTGTTTCTACTATTAATGGCATTACCAATATACACTTGACAACCAACGGAGTGCTTACTGCACCCCATGTGAAGGAGTTACAAAAGGCAGGTGTAAAATCGGTGAACCTGAGCCTGGATACGCTGGACAAAAAAAGGTTCGAAAGCATTACCCGTAGGGATGAGTTTGACAATGTGATGGAAACCCTGGACTTGCTTCTCAGCGAAGGGATAACGGTAAAACTAAATGCTGTGGTAATGGAGGGTAAAAACACTGAGGATATTCTCCCATTGGTTACGTTTACCAAATCAAAACTGGTGTCCGTTCGATTTATAGAGGAGATGCCATTCAACGGTAAGGGAAATCATAACCCAACTCTTCATTGGAATCATCATAAAATACTGGATCACATTCGATCCGCATACCCAACACTGAGTAAACTGAAAGACGAGGCCAACTCCACTTCTTACAATTACGCTATTCCTGGTCATCACGGGAATGTGGGCGTGATTGCGGCCTTTAGCCGAACGTTTTGTGGCACCTGTGATAGAATTCGAATTACAGCCCAGGGAACGCTCAAAACTTGTCTATATGATGATGGAGTGCTCAATATCCGTGATCTGATGCGTGCCGGGGTATCGGATGATGAATTAAAAGCAACCCTGTTGAAGGCCTTTAAAAATAGAGCCAGGGATGGATTTGAGGCTGAGCAACAAAGAAAAACAGGGAGAGGGGTATCGGAGTCCATGTCTACCATTGGTGGATAAACACATCTATCTCCAACTTATTAATGCCAGATTTTTATTTGCTTTCTTACCTTACAGGAATTAACCACTTTATTTAATTATGAAATTAATTATGAAAACGATTTTTACGATTGCTTTTTTATCTATTGCAGCAATAGGATATAGCCAAAAAATGGTGAATCCAATCATCAAAAGTTATGGAGGTGTCTATGATTTGCCGGATGCGGAAGAGAAAATTGATCCCTCGCTGGAATATAAAATAGTTGTAGAAGTAATGCGCGCAAGCGAGAAACCAGAAGATGTAAACTGGGCACTCAACAATGTGGCTCGCTTACTGAATTTACACGCCATAGCAGGTGTACCAAAGGACAAGCTTCATGTGATATTGGCTGTTCATGGTGGTGCGGCCTTTACGGTGAGAAACAATGAAGAGTATAAAAAAGAATATGGTGTGGATAACCCCAATCTTGGTATCTACAAAGAGCTTCAAGATGCGGGTGTTAAAATCGTAGTATGTGGCCAGTCTCTTATTGCACGAAAAATTGATCCGGATAAGATGGTTTCGGGCATTAAAGTGGCTACTTCCATGCTCACCACGATGACTACCTACCAGCTGAAGGGTTATGCTATGCTGATTTTCTAATCAGTGGACCAGCGGCAGCTTGTGCGTTGTGACTTTTTAGCAATGTTCTTGCTCTAAATATTTCCTTATTTTGCACTCTAACTATTTTGCATGAGGAAAATTAATTTCATAGAACACATTCTGCCTCATCTGGCGGCTGTCATTATATTTCTAATCGTCACTATTTTCTTCTTCAATCCTGTCTTTTTTGATAATAAATCGATTAGTCAGCATGACATTCAGCAGTGGGAGGCCTCTTCTAAATCACTCAGAGACTACCGGGAGGCAACCGGGGAAGAAGGGTTATGGGCTACTTCAATTTTTAGTGGTATGCCCGCCTATCTGGTTAACCTGGAGTGGAGCAATGGCATAATCGTTGGAATTAAAAAGATTTTTTCAGTTGGCTTGCCACATCCGGTAGTCAATATTTATTGGGCGTTTCTGAGTTATTATATTTTATTGCTGGCCTTTAGGGTCAGACCCATGCTGGCCATAGCAGGAGCACTTGCTTTTGGACTTTCATCCTACATGATCATAGGTATTGCAGCAGGACACAACGCAAGAGTAGGTGCTATTGCATTCATGCCTTTGGTAATGGCGGGCATCCATCTTGCTTTTAGAAATAAACGGTTATTGGGTTTTGCTGTTACTGCTCTTGGCTTGTCCATGCACCTGCGTGAGAATCACTTGCAAATGACCTATTACCTCTTGTTGATTGTATTAGTCTACGGGCTGATTCATCTCCTCCTGGCAATACGTGAAAAAAGCATCCTTCCGTTCTTTAAGAACCTGGGAGTTTTGATTCCGGCAGCACTTTTGGCGGTGGGCACATTCATTGGTCCGTTGTGGGCCATTGGTGAGTACAGCGAATATTCCATTAGGGGCAAGTCAGAGCTACCATCTCAGGAGGAACCTGCAAGTGGGTTAAGTCGTGACTACGCTTTTGCCTATAGCAGTGGCATGTTAGAGTCCATTACGGTGATGATCCCCAATTTTTATGGGGGTAGTAGTTCCAACTTTTTAGTACAAGATGAAGGAAGTGCGACCTATAAAGCATTGATGCAAAGTGGAGATGGTGAAACAGCCAATCAACTGGCGCGGTATACTTCCGCTTACTGGGGCCCACAATCTTTAACAGCACCTTACTATGGTGGCGCGATAATGTGTTTTCTGTTTGTGGTGGGGATTGTCTTCGCGGATAAAAAATATGTGTGGTGGCTGGTGTCGGTAAGTGTGTTGGGTATGATGTTCAGTTGGGGAAGCAATTTTGAAGGGTTCAACTATTTTGTGTTCGATTACTTGCCCGGTTATAATAAATTCAGATCAGTCACTTTTGCCATTATTATTCTGCTGTTCTCAATGCCGTTGCTGGGTATGTTGGGGTTAGAGAAGTTTTTTGAAGAAGGATTAAACCAAGAGTCGAAGAAAAAACTAATCATCGCTTTTGGTTTCACTGGAGGCCTTTGTTTATTGATTTGGCTGTTAGCAGGCATGGCCAGTTTTACGAGAGAAGGAGAGTCCCAATTGCCAGCGTGGTTTCTCAATGCGCTCATTGAAGACAGGAAAGGTTTACTCAGAGCCGATGCTTTTCGATCTTTCGCTTTTATACTCGGAGTATTTATTCTTTTGTTTTTCGATGTAAGAAAAAGAATATCTGAGATTGGTTTTTATGCCTTTCTGATATTCATGGTGGCCATGGACATGTCTCTGGTGGATAGACGCTATTTCAGTATTGATAATTACCAAAGAAAGAGGACAGCCAATTTTGTGGCTACTGCCGCAGATCAGGAAGTGATGAAAGACAAAAGTGTTTTTCGGGTTTACAACCTACAGGAGCCTTTTAGCCAGGAGGGGAGTGCATCGTATTTTCACAATTCCCTGGGGGGGTATCATGGTGCTAAACTTCGCAGGTATCAGGACTTATACGAAAACTGCCTGGGGGGAGAAACCAACGAATTTATTTCGGATGCGCAGGCCGGAAATTTGCAGTTTGCTAATTATGGTGTGTTGAATATGCTCAATACAAAATACATTATGTTCGGTCCGGACAAGGGCAATATCATTCCCAATCCTGAGGCAAATGGAAATGCCTGGTTCGTAAGCGAGGTGGTTAATGTGAATTCACCTTCAGAAGAATTGGCTAAGGTTTGTGAGGTAAATACACGTACAACAGCGGTGATTGATAATTCTAAATTTAAAATTCAATCACTTGCTGTGGATAGCCTGGCAAGTATTGAATTGGTAGAGATGACCCCTCCTTATTTAAAATATCAATCTTCCTCTTCAACTGGTGGACTCGTTGTGTTTTCTGAGATATACTATCCAAAGGGCTGGGTAGCGGCTATTGATGGTGAGGAGGTTCCTATCCTGAGGGCCAATTATGTGCTTCGTGCACTTGAGGTTCCGGCAGGCAAACATCAGATTGAATTCAAATTTGAGCCAAAGCCATATGTGATTGGTGATAAAATCACGATGGCCTCTTCCTGGGTGTTGTTATTGGTAGTCCTTGGAAGTATCGGATGGACCCTGCGAAAAGAAGAGTAAAAAAATCTGATTTATGAATCGCATTGATCGCCTTACGGCTATTCTTATCCAACTGCAAACCAAAAGGATTGTAAAGGCAGAGGAAGTGGCAGACAGGTTTGATATTTCACTCCGTACCGTTTACCGTGATGTGAAGGCATTGATGGAAGCGGGGGTGCCTATTGGATCAGAAGCAGGTAAAGGGTATTTTATTGTGGATGGGTATCACCTTCCTCCAGTGATGTTTAGTCAGGAGGAGGCAGGAGCGATGATGTTGGCGGGTAAGTTGGTGGAAAAGATGACAGACAAATCTGTTCGGATGGCTTTTGAATCGTCAATGAATAAGATTAAGGCTGTAATGAAGGAAGCGGAGAAGGATCATCTGGAAAACCTGAATGCGGTGATGGCGGTGCATTACAACCAGTGGCGGAGAAACCCTGAATTGCCCAATCATTTTATCACAGATATCCAAAAATCTGTCGCCAATAAAGAGGTATTGAAAATAGTTTACTGCAGCTCAAAAGGAGCCACAACAATCCGTGAGGTAGAACCTATTGGTTTGTTTTTTTATGCCGGAGCCTGGCACCTCATTGCCTGGTGCAGGCTGCGCAAAGGCTACCGCGATTTCAGGTCTGATCAGATTAAAGAATTAAAATTAACGGGGGATCATTTTGATGGGAGCAACCTCTTGTCTTTAAATGAATATTTCAAAACCTTCGAATCTGACCATGATGGGCTGATCAAAGTGAAGCTGTCTTTTGATAAATCCGCCCTTTCCCCAAAACCTTTCTATGGCGCTGTTTCGGAAAAAGACCTGGGAGACCGGGTGCAGGTCGAATTCATGATGGATAACCTGGAATTAGCAGTTCGCTGGCTGCTGCATTATGGCTCGGCTGTAGAGATTGATGAGCCCGAGGAACTGAGAACCTTGATGTCCAAGCGTACCGAGGAGCTATTTCTTCATTATAGCAAGGAAAGCGAACTTAAGAGTCGTTATTGACACCGTTACTTTTTCCAAACCGTAGTAACCTCTTTGTTCATCGGTGTGATACAAGTGATAGGTTTTTTACTATATCTTTGCCGCGTTATCGAAAAACTGATTGAACCGTAATTATGCAATAGAATTTCTATTGCATAATTTGACGAATGAAAATCAACACAATATGGTCTAAATCCGAAAGCCTATTTGGAGATTTTCATTGTCAAGGTTTAACCCTGACAATCCTGACGGTTACGGCAGGATTCGTCATTAAAGCACATTACTTTGAATTCTTCTAATGCATAATTTGGGTTGAACATAGAGCAATTGATCCGCGAGGTAGAGGTGGTATTCCTTACGCTGGACGAAGAAATAGCCGCTTTCAAAACACGTTCCAGCCTGGGTTGCAAATCCGGGTGTGGGAAGTGCTGCCTTAAACCTGATATTGAGGCTACGATCCTCGAGTTTATTCCATTCGCTAATCATCTTTACAAACAAGGAAAGGCCATTCAATGGCTTGAGAATCCTCCGCCCAGCAATGCACTTTGTGCCATTCTGGACTCCAGCTCACCAGGGGTGGGACATTGTTCTTCTTACAAGTACAGAGGAATGATTTGTCGCTTGTTTGGGTTTTCTGCAAAACTGAACAAGTACGGCCATAAAGAACTGATTACTTGCCAGGTGATAAAGACAGAACAACCGGAAGCTTTTCTTACTGCCTACGCTGAAACTGTGGCAGGAAGCGCTGTTCCTTTAATGAGAGATTATTACATGAAAATGTATGCGATCGATTGGGAACTCAGTCAAAAATTTTATCCTGTCAATACAGCCATCAAGAAGGCAATTGAGGCCGTTTTACATTACTACGCTTATCGCGAAGAAGAAGGGGTAGTTGTTACTGAATAGGAGGGGTTTATTAAGGAGCCTGCTCAGGCCTGGCTAGAATCTAAATTCTATCTGATCTATGGCCTTTTTTAATAGACTTGGAGAAACCACACTAGTAGTAGATGGACTGGTGTCTTTTGTGGTCTGAATGAGGCTAAAAGAATGATCTGTATACACCATGGTTGTGAGTGCAACAATCACCGCTATGAGGATGCCGAAAAGCAGAAGTATGTCTTTATTTGAAAATTTCATCATCGCTTAAATCAAATATACCAAATGGGGTGCCACACTTGAAATCGACCATCTTGCGGTAAATTGCCACCTTAGCGGGTTTGTAATTGTTCAAATTCGAACATAAATTCACCCCATCCGTACATAATACCATGACTACTGCCAATGGTTACTGTTTGACACCGAATAGTAATTAAAGGTTTAAATGATTTGGCTCCGATGGAAATCAATTTAAAGGGAACTATTATTGAATTCCTCTGTTTTCTGATAAATTTGTAGGGTATGATTAAATTAAGTAAAGCGTCTGTAATATTACTCGTAGCTATAATGGCACTTTCGGTGCATACGGGCTATGCCCAGGCCAATACGGTGGCTTTGAATGTAGCCGAGGAAAGCCCGGTCAAGTGGCTGAGCTTTGAAGAGGCCGTTGAGAAATCCAAGACTGAAAAGCGTAAGATATTCATTGATGTATATACAGATTGGTGCGGATGGTGCAAGGTGATGGATAAGAATACGTTTAGTGAAGAGAAAATTGCAAAAATTCTTAATGAGCAGTTTTACCCAGTAAAGTTTGATGCGGAGCAAAAAGAGGACGTGGTTTTTAATGGCACTACCTTCAAGTTTGTAGAGTCAGGCAAAAGCGGGTATCACCAATTGGCTGCAGCCTTGCTTAATAACCAGCTTTCCTATCCTACTGTCGTTTTTTTGGATGAGGAGTTTAGAATGATACAACCACTGGCGGGGTATCAAAAAGCCCCGGAATTTCATAAGATTATTCAATTTATTGGCGGAGACCACTACAAGAAGACGAAGTGGGAAGAATGGCAAACTATTTATAAATCGCCCTATATAGGTTCAGAAGACTAAACTTCGCCTAATCCGTAATTCACAAAAAAAGCCCAACAGTAATGCTGGGCTTTTGTTTATTCCTTGAATGCCTGCTATTGCGGGCGGTTGTCTTCCTTTTTGGTTTTCTGTGCATCTATATACCCCAGGGCAGCTACAAATCCGACTAAGACGGCAACAATGATGATAAATAAGTTAGCGCCATCTCCAATTACTTGCTCGTACATAGTTCGTTTCGTTTAGTGGTTCAAAGTTAGTCTAAACTTCGAATTGGGAAAACTTGAAGTTGTTAAATTTTGTCAAAAAATGAGCTTTTTTGGGTAGGTTCAAATACCAAGTTCTTCTTGGTTTTGCCTGAGTACATCAATGATAAAGGCAATATGCTCCTTCAGGTCAACACCGAGCAATTCCACACCCTTGTATACCTCGTCCCGTTCTACCTTGGCTGCAAACCCCTTGTCCTTTAGCTTCTTTATAACGGATTTGGGTTCTAGTGTGGCCACCCCCTCTGGTCGCACCTGGCAACAGGCCACAATAAAGCCCGTCAGTTCATCACAGGCCAGCAATGCCTTGTCGAGCAAAGTATCGTAAGGTACATTCCACTTGGTGTAATGAGCAGAAATGGCATGAGCGATTTTGGTCTCACCCAATTCGTTTAATTTCTCTACAATGATGGCAGGGTGTTTTTCAGGAAAGGCTTCGTAATCAGCATCGTGAAGCAGCCCGGCAATGGCCCACTCATTTTCGTCTTCATTGTATTTTTTTGCATAAGCTTCCATTACCAGTTCAATGGTGCGCATATGCCGGAGCAGGCTTGGGCTACTGGTCATCGACTCTAAAATGGCCCTGGCTTCCGTTCTATCCATTCTGCAACTTGGTTTTCTTTGGCCTCCTTTTGAAGAGGAAGAGATTGACGAAGGCAACAATCATGATGATACCCAGCACGATCAGAGAGATCACCATTCTTGTATTCTTAAGTTCGAGAGATTTTATTTCTCCATCTTTACGCAAGGCATCCATTTCCTTTTCTTTCTCAGATAGGTCAAGTGCGATCTCCATTTGAGCTATCCTTCTGCTGCTCTCCTCACCGTAGATCTTTTCTCTGGCAGCATCATATTTTACCATCACCTCATAGGCATCTTTCATTTTGCCTTGTTTGGCATAATTGGTTGCAAGGCTTCGTAGTATTTGAGGCTCGAAAATAAAAGCCTGCAGGTTTTTACTTAATGTAAGCGCCTCTTCCAGATAACCCTGGGCATTGGAAGTTTGTCCCGCCTGTACATAAACTTCTCCCAGGTTTGCAGTTATATTTAAAACCCCAATTTGATTATTTTCTTTTTTTGCAAGTTCCAATGCCCGGCCGTAGTACTCTACAGCTCTTTGCAAATTTCCCTGCCTCACATACACGTTGCCAATATTGCTTAAGGGATCCGAATATACACGCCCGGCTTTTTCAGCTACCTGAAATGCCTGCGAATAGTATTTGAGTGCCTGCTCATAAAGTTGTAGGTCACTGTGTAAGTTGCCCAGATTATTCATGGTGCCTATCACCCTCTCTTTGTCGTCAATCTGGGTGAAAAGTTCAAAAGCCTCTTCAAAGTATTTCATGGCTTGACCATAATCCTTCTTCAATGAGTAGATGGTTCCTATATTATTTTTTGTAGTGGCGATTCCCTCAGTGTTTTTTAATGTATTGTATAGGTTCAGCGAGGTGAGGTAATATTCGAGCGCTTTATCCAATGCACCCTGGTTGCGATAAGCTACACCAAGATTATTATAGGATGCCGCCATCCCTTTTTGATCATCAATCTCTGTGGCCAGGGTCAATGCTTCTCGGGTATATCCAAGTGCCTTTACAGGATCGAAATTGATGTGTGCCCTGAACAACTCGTTCAAGGTTTTAACTTTTAAATCTCCATCAACTTTGGTAAGCTGATTTTCCAAACTGTCAATGGTGGTTGACTGGGCATTGAAACCAAAAATGCCAATTATTAATAGAATCAGGCAAAGCCTTTTCATATAAAATAGTTTTATGGCGGTAAAATTAAGATTATAAATGGAAACAGTGGACTGGTTTGTAGTGGACATCCATCATATCCTGCTATATGACTCAATTTCGGCTATTCCTTATAAAATATCTGATTTTGGTTTAATTTACCATTCTGTTTCGCAAAGCGCATTCAACGCCAGGTGTTGAGTAGGCGCATTGGGATGAATAAGTAACATTTAAATAAAATCAAAATCACACAAATGATAAGAGCCAGTGTTTTATTTTCAATTCTAATAATTTCTTTTTCTCTTTCTGCACAGCAGGATGAACAAGTGGCCATAATGCAGCCTATCAATTTTTTGTTCGAGGGCATGAACAAGGGAGATAGTGCTTTGGTGCATAAAGCATTTAAGGAAGATGTTGTATTTGCAACCATTGGAGAAGATAAGGAAGGAAACCCCACTTTTAATAGGGGAGACCTTAATCGTTTTCTGGTGGCCATGGGCACCCCGAGAAAGCAGGTATATACAGAGCCCATTTGGGATGTAAAAATTGAAGTGGACGGAAACCTTGCCCAGGTATGGGCCAGGTATGCCTTCTATCTTGACAAAGAGCTGCACCATTGTGGTGTGGATGCATTTCAATTGTACAAGAGTTCAGACGGATGGAAAATTTTTCAACTTACGGATACAAGGCAGCAAGAAAATTGTGATGTTCCTGTAGCCATTCAAAACAGATTCAAATGAAAAAGACAATATTAGTTTTTGCGTTATTCAGTGTGATTTTTATAGGGTGTACGAATACGCCTACACCCCAGACCATTACTACCTTTATCTTAGTGCGCCATGCTGAGAAGGCGGACGATGGAACCAAAGACCCACCACTTACTCCAGATGGAAAAATCAGAGCCGATGAATTGGCGAAGGTGTTGAAAGAAACAAACCTCGATGCCATCTACTCCACTGCATTTAAACGAACACAAGAGACGGTAGCTCCTACTGCTAATTCTAAAAGTCTATCTGTGTTGGCTTATGAGGCTATGAAGGGTGATGAGATGGATAGGATATTGAAAACACATAAGGGGGGCACGGTTTTGATATCCGGTCACTCCAACACAACACCCTGGGTAGCCAATTATTTTTTAGGAAATGAAGCTTATCCTGATTTTATAGATTCTGATTTTGATAATATACTGATCGTATCAATTCTTGAGAAAGGGAATGCGAGCGTAACCTGGATGAGTTATGGAATGCCAACAAACTAAAGACTGAAAATTAGAATGGAATACAGGAGATTGGGGAAGTCGGGTTTGCAGCTAAGTGCTTTATCATTGGGTTCATGGCTTACTATCGGTGAACGCAACAGCGACAGCATCGCTGAGGAGTTGATGACGGTGGCCTATGAAAAGGGCATCAACTTTTTTGACAGCGCTGAGAGCTATGCCAATGGCAAATCTGAGATGGTAATGGGAAACATCTTAAAGAAAAAACAATGGCAACGCGACACCTACATCGTTTCCAGTAAAGCTTTTTTTGGAAGTGGAGGTGAGTTGCCTACACAAAAAGGACTTCATAGAAAACATCTGGTAGAGGCTTGCAATGGAGCACTAAAACGCCTGCAATTGGACTATCTGGATTTATTTTTTTGTCATCGCCCCGACAAGCAAACTCCCATTGAAGAAACCGTGTGGACCATGCATAACCTGATCGTGCAGGGAAAAATTTTATACTGGGGCACCAGTGAGTGGAGTGCGCAGGAGATAACAGAAGCCCACATGGTAGCTCAACGGTATCATTTAATTGGGCCTGTGATGGAACAACCCCAATACAACATGTTAGTGCGCCACCGTGTGGAGGTGGAGTACAATCAACTTTATAAAACAGTGGGGCTGGGCACCACCGTTTGGTCACCATTGGCCAGTGGTGTGCTAAGCGGAAAATACAATGACGGATTTCCAACGGATGCCCGACTTGGGGGCGAAGGTTTGGACTGGCTGAAAGAACGAAGTTTTGCAGAAGGTAATATACCACGGGCCAAAAAGCTGGCAACACTCAGCAAAGAGTTGGGGATGTCCATGCCTGTGTTGGCATTGGCATGGTGTTTAAAAAACCCAAACGTGAGTACCGTAATACTTGGGGCGTCCAAAGTGGAGCAACTCCGGGAAAACTTGAAATCCATTGAAGCACAGACTCAGTTGACGGCCGAGGTAATGGAAAAAATTGAATCAGTGCTGGACAATAAACTGAAGCAACCGCAATTCTAATGCTTGTCTGAAAAGTGACAATCATTGAATCCTCCCCTCAGATTTCACCCTCAGGTCAAATTCCGCTTCGTCATCACCCCGACAATCCTGACGGTAATGACAGGGTTCGCCATTAATGTATCCGCTTTGTATTTTTTCTAATGCATAATTTGGGTTAAATTGAGATTATGCATCGTATGGCAACCATATTACTTGCATTCGCTCTTTTTCCATTGATCTCGTTTGCCCAGCAAGATGAAATCAGAAAGAGTATTTATTTCCGTGGAGGAAGTTATTATGTAGACAGCCATCAGGCCAAAGAACTCTCCAACTGGCTCGATTCCATCCCCAACTTATTAGAGAAGTATCAAATTCAGCTGACAAGCCATACTGATCCGGTGGGAGGTAAAGAATTCAATGAATGGCTTTCAAGAATGCGCAGCCAAACCGTTTTTCAACTGCTTAAAGAGTTGAGCATTCCTGATTACCTGATTCACATCAAAGATTGGGATTATGATAACGCAGTGTACAGAAACGATAATTACTATGGGCGCATGCTCAACAGACGAGTAGATGTGATTTTACACCCCATTGTATTTTAAATCAGGATTTTTCAACCCGTCCGTTTTAGGACACCTTTTTTCACTACCGGACGTTAAACTGCATAAAACCAGTGTTTATATGCGCTCTAACCATCAAAATAGCCATTGGCATTATTGTTGGCTAATGTTCAACTGAAACTATTCATGCATGATTCAATTAAAGGATATCGATAAATATGTCGATTCGCGATTTCAACGGGCTTTCATATTAAAAGGGATAGACCTCAAGGTAGAGCAAGGTGAATTTTTAACCATAATGGGCCCCAGTGGGGCAGGTAAGTCTACGCTGATGAACATCATTGGTATGTTGGACGAGCCTTCTGCAGGGGAGTATTACTTCTTTGACGAGCCTGTGCACAAAATTAAAGAACGCCAGAAATCCGAATTGCATAAAAACTACATCGGTTTCATCTTTCAGGCTTACCATCTGATTGATGAACTGACCGTGTATGAAAATATTGAAACCCCTTTGCTTTATAAGGGAGTAAGCGGCAGCCAACGAAAAAGTATGGTAGCGGAGTTACTGGATCGATTTAATATGGTGGCCAAGAAAGACCTCTTTCCCGAGCAGCTGTCCGGTGGACAACAACAATTGGTGGGTGTAGCCAGGGCCATTGTGGGAGAGCCCAAACTATTGTTGGCAGATGAGCCCACAGGAAATTTGCACTCAGAGCAGGGGAAACAGATCATGGACATTTTCGAGCAGCTGAACAATGAGGGTATGACCATCATTCAGGTGACCCACTCGGAGGAAAATGCGCAACGAGGGAAACGCATTGTGAGGGTTGTGGATGGGGCTATGGAATCAGATGAATTGGTAAACAAAAGTGAAAAAGTAAAAGAATAAATAGAGAGAAGTATGAAGTTTAGTGCATTGCTGTTTTTGTTTTGTATTTCTGCAGTGGCTTTTGTGCATGGACAAGAGCCAGTGAAAACGCTGACGTTTAAGGAAGCGGTTAAAATAGGCCTTGAAAAAAATCTTGCGCTCAATCAACAGGAAAATTTTCTGATTGCATCTCAAGTCAATAAGACAGCCGGTATTCTTAGAATGGCACCGAGTGTTAATGTTACGGGGAATGCAGGACGCAACGATGGAAATTCATTTAACCAACAACAAGGTCAGGTGGTAAATGGTGTGATTGACTTTTTTGGTGCAAATGTCAATGCCAACATGCCCTTGTTCAATGGCTTCAATAACTTTAATTCCTATCGGCAGGCATCTAATTTGCACGAGGCCCAAATGCATTTGGTAAAAAGAACCAATCAGGATGTAATCAGAGACGTGGCCAATCAATACTTAATGTGCCTGTTGGATAAAGAGCTGCATGAGATTCAAAAACAAAATGTAGAAACCCAACAACAGCAATACGAACAAATAAGAGAACAAGTCGCAGCAGGCAGCAGGGCGGAAGTGGATATGATCAATCAGGAGTATCAGGTGAAGAACGCTGAACTCCTGGCTATGCGTGCAGCATTTACCTTAAGAAATGATTTAGCCACTCTTTCTCAAACGTTGCAGTTGAACCCGCTTACCCAATTAGAAATAGAAGACCCTGATTGGGATATCAACCTTGAGGATGTTGAGGTGAAAAGCATTGATGAAATAAGTACAACAGCGATTGAGCAAAGAAGTGATTTGGCACAGGCAAGACTCAATGAAAAAGCTTCACAATTTGGATATCAGTCCTCTAAGGGAACACTCTTTCCAAGAGTTGGATTATTTGCTCAATATGGATCGCAATACAATTACATTCAAAATTCAATCAACCGATCTTTTGAGCAGCAATTCAGAGATGATAACACCCAGTTGACTTATGGCCTTACATTCACGATTCCTATTATAGGCGGATTTCAAAATAGAAACACGACCGTTGCCAACCGCGTGGCTTACGAAAACGCTAAACTACAAACTGAAAACACTGAAATACTGGTGAAAAGTGATGTGTTGAGGGCTTATCAGAATTATAGGGACGCAAGATCCAACTATGATGCAGCGAGTGCACAGCTAAGGGCGGCTCAACTTTCGCAAGAGTTGGAACAAGAACGTTACAGGCTGGGTATTTCAGATATTGTTGCCCTCACTCAGGCCAATCAAAACAGTGTGCGGGCCCAGGGTGATTTTGTAAGTGCCAGATACACCCTGATGTTCCAGAGACTTCTAATCAGTTATGCTTCAGGAACGCTTAATTTCGAGGATATACCCTGATTTTTGAGCGCCAATAGGCTGATTTTTACTCTTTATTTTATACATTTGCAGCCCCGCTGAGTAGTGGGGCTCTTTTTTTGACCAAAAAGGGAAGTTTTAAACAAAAATGACGCAGCCAGCCCAACTGCTTCATGTAATCAGGGCAATACACAATGACAAAACCAAAAGAAACAAAACCTAAGGCCAAGCCTGAAACTGACGAATTGAAGCCAGTTGCCAAGAAGGCAAGCAAAGTGGATGTAGAAATTGAATTGGATGAAGAGGATGAGCTGGCAGAATTCAAAAAGGAAAAAAGAGCAGAAGAATTAGGTGAGATAGAGACTGCGCGAATTATCAACAAGGTAGCTGACCGTATGTCATCTACATCATCACCCGTTTCACTGGAGGATTTTGACTGGGATGCTTTCGACCGCAAAGGATTTGGCGAAGGCTACTCTGCGAAAGACCGTGAAGAACTGACCAATATGTACTCCGGTACGGTTACTTCCGTAAACGAAAGTGAAGTAGTGGAGGGTATCGTAGTAGGGATCAACGACAAGGATGTGATTTTAAATATTGGATTTAAGTCAGACGGACTGGTGCCGGTGGCTGAATTCAAAGATTTGCCCGACCTGAAAATCGGTGATAAAGTAGACCTCTTTATTGAGGAGCGTGAAAACGCAATGGGGCAGCTGGTGCTATCCCGCAGAAAAGCAAAACTGGTTAAAGGCTGGGAGAATATCCAGAAAGCATTTGATGAAGACCTGGTAATTGAAGGATTTGTGAAACGCAGAACCAAAGGTGGTTTGATTGTAGACGTTTACGGAATCGAGGCCTTCTTGCCAGGATCACAAATTGATGTGAAGCCCATTCGCGACTTCGATATTTATGTAAATAAATCCATCGAGGTTAAAGTGGTGAAGATCAATTACAGCAACGACAACGTGGTTGTATCTCACAAAGTATTGATTGAGAAAGACCTGGAGCAGCAAAAAGCAGTCATCCTGAACAACCTTGAGAAAGGTCAGGTACTGGAAGGGGTGATCAAGAACATGACCAACTTCGGTGTGTTCATCGACCTGGGTGGTGTAGACGGATTGTTGCACATCACAGATATTTCATGGGGACGCATCAACCACCCTGACGAACTGTTGAAGTTGGATCAGGTAGTGAAAGTGGTGGTGTTAGACTTCGATGAAGACAAGAAAAGAATTTCTTTGGGCATGAAGCAGTTGACTGCTCATCCTTGGGATTCATTGCCTGCTGATATCATCATTGGCTCTAAGGTGAAAGGTAAGATTGTGAATGTAGCCGACTATGGCGCATTCCTTGAAATACAGCCTGGCGTAGAAGGATTGATCCACGTTTCAGAAATGAGCTGGTCACAACATTTACGCAACCCACAAGATTTCATCAAAGTAGGTGAAGAACTGGAAGCGGTGGTATTGACTATCGATCGCGATGAGCGCAAGATGTCATTGGGCATTAAGCAATTGACGGAAGATCCATGGACACGTCAGGATGTGATGACCAAATACGCGATCAACACCAAACACAAAGGTGTGGTACGCAACCTTACCAACTTCGGATTGTTCATTGAACTGGAAGAAGGTATCGATGGTTTGGTACACGTTTCAGACTTAAGCTGGACAAGAAAGATCAAGCATCCTTCAGAATTTATCAAAGTAGGTGAATCACTGGAGGTAGTCGTATTGGAATTGGATGCAGCCAACAGAAGATTGGCGTTGAGTCACAAGCATTTGGAAGAAAATCCTTGGGATGCTTTCGAATCTGTATTCCAGGTAGGAACAGTTCATAAGTGTACCGTGATTACCAAGACAGACAAAGGCGGAATATTGGAGTTACCTTACGGTATCGAAGGATTCTGTTCTGCAAAGAACCTGGTACGTGAAGACGAAAGTAAGATCGAAGCGGGTGAAGCATTGGATTTCAAAGTAATTGAATTCTCTAAAGACGATAGAAGAATAGCATTGAGCCATAAGGCGATGTGGTCTAAAGAAGAGGAGAAAGTGGTTGCACCAGCTAAGAAGCGTGCACCTTCTAAAGGAAAGGCGATCGATAAGATCAACAAGGAAGCTGAAAAGTCAACCTTAGGTGATATCGAAGCGTTGAGTGCTTTGAAGGACAAGATGAATGCAGATAAGACCAAAGGGTCGGCAGAATAATAATTGGAGACTAAAAAAGGGTGGTCCAATAAAAGACCACCTTTTTTTTGTTTGAGGTGAGGCGAATTTCATAATTTCGCATGGAATGGATAAAAGGTCTCTCTGCCTAAGGCAGAAGTGGCTAAAGACTTTGAAGTGAAAGAGTAGTTAATAATTTATTGGTCTCGTGGCCGAGTGGCTAGGCTGAGCTCTGCAAAAGCTCCTACAGCGGTTCGAATCCGCTCGAGACCTCAACCATCAGCCGCCCCCGACTTTGTCGGGGCGGTTTTTTTATTTTATAAGCAAAACAAAATATTTTGATTGCGCTTATAAAATAAAAAAAATGCCTTACTCTGTAAGGCAGCTGATGGGTTGAAGCACCCCCCCCCTAGGATCAGCGTTAGCTAATCCGTGTAAGCCCGCTTGAACGAGTGGGATCAAAAATAAAAACAGCTGATGCAATCAGCTGCTGATCATTGTTGTTTGGCGCCCCCCCCTTAGGATCAGCGTTAGCTAATCCGCCCTTCAGGAGTTGTTTAACCACTGAGACGCCTACCTTAAGCCTGACCACTTTCATAGGCAAATGGTAGTGATCAACTATCAGGCTGAGACCCGAAGCCTGAAATCTGAAATCTGCTTGCGGTTGGTGTTATCACCAATCCGCATATAGGCATTGGATGCTCACCTTACTTGAAACTTGAACCCTTACTCAAGATTCACGACCATAGACTTACTACTGGCGTGGAGGTTACTTCCGTACCTACATGAGTTCACAAAGAAAGCGCTTTGCGCCCTCTGTGTATTTCTCTGAGCTCTTTGTGGTAAAAAAGCAGACTCAGGATTATTCTATACTGACGCGTTTCTGCTTGCGGTTGGTGTTATCACCAATCTGCATATAGATCCTTATCAGGAAGAAACCTGAAACCAAATACCATCCCTAAGGATACCCCTATGTTTTTTAAGGATATCCCGATGACAAAATGTCAGAAGAGATAAATCCACATGAGATAATTTTGCGATGTGGGTAGGGTAAAAACTCAACCTTATGTAAGATTTGTCTCAAAACAGCCTTGGAATATCCCTAAAAGAATGCCAAATATTGATTTCTCTTTAGATATTCATAATTACAATCTACAGAATAGGCAATTAGCTAGATGTAAGAAAAACATTAATATTGATATCGTTCAATAATCGAATTACCATTATCTTTCATAGAATAAACCATATCCACAATAACTGCCACATAAGCACGGTTGTGATAAGCCGAACAAAACCCAAAAACAACTATACTTTTATGAAAAAACTGCTAATGATGATCATGATGGCTCCTTTAATGAACCTGGCCATCGCACAATCCTTTTCACCCGCCTTCGATCGTTTTTCAGGTGGCAAAACATCTTATGTTAACCTGGAGGATGGCACTCAGATAGAAGGAACCATTGACGATTTCGACAGAAAGAAAGGATTGATTGAAGAGGTGACCATAAAAGATGCTGATGGCAAAAAGATTAAACTCGAGGCTGAGAAAATTAAAAGCATGTACGTGCCACCAAGCAATTTGGCGAAATTCAATGAAGCCATGGACTTTGCAACAGAAGCCTCCAATTGGCAAAGTGGAAATGATGTAGACAAAGACATCATCTCCAAAGGGTATGCAATGTTTGAAAGGTCAACAGTGATGTTAGGGAAGAAAAAAAGAGATCTTTTATTACAAATTGTCAATCCCTCGTTTGCCAATTATGTAAGAGTATATCAGGATCCAATGGCCAAGGAAACGGCAGGTTTTGGCGTTGCAGGAATTGATGTAGTGGGTGGTGAAGAAAAGTCATATTATGTAAAGGTGGGAGACGCACCCGCATTCCGGCTTTATAAAAAGGATTACTCCAAACAATTTGCTTCTGTCTTTAAAGGTTGTAAAGCGGTTGTTGACGCTGTTGGCAAGAAGAAGGCATGGAGTGATTTCGCCAGCCATGCGATGATGGCAGCCAAAGAATGCCAATAAGATCAATTTTGATTAGAGCAGCACATTAACAATAACATGAAAGCAAAACTTATAATACTTACCCTGTCTGTACTTTATTTGAATGCCATGGCTCAGTCGTCTTCCATCGCTGAGCAAATTGCATCTCATAAAGACGAACTGCCCGGGTACTATGTGTTTGTATCGATGGAGTTTTCCGAGCCTTTTGATTTGAACCGGGATGGAAAAGTAGGGTGGTCGTTCGTTCAGGAAATGGACAAGTGCGCACGCGACCAGCAATTTGAATTCAACGAAGACGGCACGGGCAAGATGTATTGGGGCCAATTGGAGAAAGACTGTGAGCGCAAAGGGGAAGAATCCTTTCAATGGAAGATAAAAGAACGGCAGGTCAATACAAAGGCCGGTCAGGTGACGAAATACTACTTGGTCATGGGAGATGAGTTCGATGGCAGTTCTTTTGAAATAACAGACCTGGTGCCGGGCATCCTCACCATCAAAGGAGAGTTTCCCGATGGGCTGGACTCAACCTACGAAGGGGAGATGCAAATGAGGAAAAAGAAGAAAAAGAAGTAGTAGGAAAAATTAGTAACCGTTCTGGTCCCATCCCATTGGCGTGTCACCTAAGGCAGGGGATAGTTTCCCTTCTGCTATCATTCCTTTTTTCCGATTTTTCCTATATCGGTCAGAAATACTTAGTGTGGGATGGTAGGTAGATAAAGGGTAGATAGAGCGTAGATAAAACATGGATAGTGTACGGGTAAAGCAATGGTCATCTCAACTAGTGCAAGGTGTGTCACGAAGGAAATGGAGCAGTCGGCTTTATTATCCATGCTGTATGAAAGATGATAGTAGCCTGCATACCAAAATGGAATGTAGGCATGGCCTATCGCAAACGCTTTTCAGAGAGAGTTTGCAAACCACTCTTTGGTGCTGAACCTATAAGGGTTTGGTATTGAACGAAAGAGAAAAGGCTCCAAGGAGTCAGGTAAGTGTAAAGAAGCTGAATGAAAATGAACTACTGTAGAAGTGTCGAAAAAGTAACTTGTAAACAAAAGCAAACATATCTTGCGATGGTTGCGATAAGCTTTGGCGGGCATCTGATTACTGGCCTAAGGTTTACCGGCATGGAAGGTAGCAGGATCTTTACACAGGCTTTTATATGGAACGTGAGAGACTGTTTGTTGATGCGTTGAAAGAACTCTGCAAGAATCCCGTAAAAGAAGCGGGAGACTCCGAGACAGAAGTCGGAGGGTTTAGATTGCAGCTCAATCCCGGCTCAGTGGGAGAAGCGACAAACGGAGTCGGACTAAGCCATAGTAGTGAGGAAGTTCTTGTAATGATAATGGAGCGAAGGGCTTAGGTTATTTTAGTAAGAGTAAATTGAAACAACCAAAGAAATTGGGATGAAGTCAGAAGAAATTACAAAGTCATTACCTGTAACGAAGCGTATGGTATGGGAAGCCTACAAGCATGTCAAGGGTAACGGAGGTAGTGCAGGAGTAGATAAGCAAAGCATAGAACAGTTTGATGCAAACTTGTCAAAGAACCTGTACAAAATCTGGAACCAGATGGTCAGTGGGAGCTATTTTCCACCATCGGTGCGTACAGTTCTTATTCCGAAGAAGCAAGGTGGTAGCCGTGCGTTGGGCATACCAACAGTAAGTGACCGCATTGCACAAACAGTGTTAAAGCAACACGTAGAACCAGAGTTAGACCGCATGTTTCACAACAGTTCGTATGGTTATCGTCCAGGCAAAAATGCCCATCAAGCAGTAAAGCAGTGTGAGCTGCACTGTCGGGAATATGCATGGGTGATTGATTTAGACATCAAAGGATTCTTTGATAATATAGATCACACGATCATGATGGAACTGGTGGGGAAACACACGCAGGAGAAATGGGTGTTAATGTACTTGGACAGATGGCTTAAAGCAACAGTAACGCAGCCCGATGGCAGCATACTGAAAAGGGAGCAAGGTACACCTCAAGGAGGAGTGATTAGCCCTTTATTGGCCAATCTGTATCTGCATCATGCGTTTGATCAATGGATGCAAGAAGGACATAAAAGTAATCCATTTGAACGCTATGCAGATGACATCATTATCCACTGTCAAACGCGTGAAGAAGCAGCGCATCTTTTAGAAGAGATCAGAGAGCGGATGCAGCAATATAAACTGCAACTACATTCTGAGAAGACCAAGATCGTTTACTGTCAGGACTACAGGAGAAAAGAGCAACATGAAAACAGGAGCTTCACTTTTCTGGGTTTCAGTCTCCAGCCTCGCACCATGCGCAGTCAGCGAGGTGGTAGGTTTCTTGTATTCAGAGCAGCCATTGGTCAACAAGCCAAAAGCAGCATGCGTCAGGTCATAGCAGAAGTAATACGGCCCACACGGTATAAGCACTCCATTGTATGGATGGCAGAGAAGTTAAATGCCAAAATCAGAGGTTGGATTAACCACTATGGGGCATTTATGAAATGGGAGACACTGGAGGTATTTAGTTATTTGAATGGATTATTGGTGAGATGGATAAAGAACGTGTATAAGATATACGGAAAGCGGAAAGCATTTAGAAAACTAAGAGAAATCCAGCGACAAGTACCGAATCTGTTTTATCACTGGCAGCTAGGAGTAAGAGGTTGATGAAATAACAAGAGCCGTATGAAGGGAGACTTTCAAGTACGGTTCTGTGAGAAGCTTGGGCTGAAATGCCTTTGCTTACTCGACTATCACGCTTGGCTCTTCCAGTGTTTCAAATTACAAAGACATTTCCTGCCTGTCCTCTATTGACTTACTACTGGCGCAGAAGTTACTTCCGTACCTACCTGCAATCAAAAATAAAAAGGCTGATGCAATGCCGCTGATCAATTGTGTTTGGCGCCAATCCCGGCCTAAAGTATTAGAAAAAACAAAAAAGGGTGAAAACCCGAATGGTTACTTGTTTTTCTGAAAAAACCCCACGATCGTGTGTAAGTATTTGTTACCCCGATAAAAATAGCGGTCTCCTTGAAAGGAGGCAATGCCTATTGGCGTACTTGTATTTGTTATGTTCACCTTATTAAATGGGTTTTTACTAAATATGTTTTTAACTATTACCATGTAATATTTTTTATTTTCTCACATAGGAATAACTTCAATTTCTAGCTAAAATCTAAATTAATTTTAATTTTGGGAGCCTTCATTTATGTAAGATAAATGAATGAATATTTATTAGACCAAAATTGGAAATTTGTACTTTTTTCCTATTTTAGAGTTCAGGTAGCTCTTAATTATTAATCACTTAATTTATTAATCTATGGTTGTTAACTCCAGCGTTCTTTTTGGTTTTAGAAATTGCTGGGATAATCCTTAAAAAGTTTGATTCATTGTATATAAGAAGAGTATTGGCATACGCTAAGAGCTAGATTGAAATTTAAAAAAATGATATGTTGCAATTATTTCAATTAAAAAATTAACTAAAATTATGATGAAGCAAATCCTGAGTCTACTCTTATTAATATTTGTTGTTCAGGTAGTAATAGCACAGACACCATCTCAAGATGTTGATATTAAAAAAATTATTCCTCTAACGCCAAATGCAGCCAGCTTAGGAAAGTACGGTAATATTCCTATTGGTCTTTACACAGGGCAACCCAACGTAAATTTTCCATTGTATGAAATTGCCTACAACGACTTAACGATCCCTATTAACTTATCCTACAATTATTCGGGTCTTAAGGTAGAGGAATACCCATCTTGGGTGGGTACTGGCTGGGCCCTAACAGGGACGGGAGTTATCTCCAGGCAGGTGAGGGGCCTGGCTGATGAAAAGGCTGCCGGATATAATGGATCACAAAAAAATGGCGAGAAGGTAATAGATTTTATTGCCAATGGAAATTATAATCCCACAATGAACAGTTTTTTAGACGGTTTAAAAGATGGTAACAAGGATGGGGAGCCGGACATGTTTGTGTTAAGCATGCCGGGGCACTCCGCTAAATTCTTTTTTGATGAGACACAATGCAATACTACCATAAAACAAGCTACTGTGATCCCGCATCAAAAATTAAAGATTATAGGCTACTTCAATTACACGGGCATCTATAACATTCGGCCTGGGATCATAGAGAAATTTGAGGTAACTGATGAAAGGGGAATTAAATACACTTTTGACATAACCGAAAAAGCAGCAGGTGTTGAGCTGGGAGATCCGGATGAAGAGGACTTCGCTAACTCTTGGTATTTGAGAGAGATTGAATCACCCAATGGAAATTATGTCAACTATCAGTATCATTTCAGAACATTGGATATGCCTCCAACTTTATTTGAGAGAAGAATAATTCCTTTTAGCACAGATGGCGATTTTACGCATAACATAAGTTATAACAGCTCATCAATGAGAGAAGCAATATTGGATCGTGTAACATTCCGTAATGGTTTTGTGGATTTTATTGAAGGAGAGGAAAGACTGGATTGGAATTCAGATAATTGGAGTTATTCCAAACATAAAGCAACGGAGCAGCCAAAAACGTTGTCAAAAATTAAAGTCAATGTAAATGGCAAACTTATTAAAGAGATACAACTGACCTATAGTTACTTTGGTTCTATCTCACGCCTTCGACTTGATAGCTTCCAGGAAAAAAATGGAAACATCACAAAACCGCCATATACCTTTACATATTTTGATGGACTTTTTCCAACAATTGGTGAGGAGAACTCATTATTCCATCAAGATCACTGGGGCTACTATTTAGGAAGTTCAATTAATGGTGAACCCATTACAACTTTATTGCCACCATACTTCAACGCAATTCCCAACATTAATGGGTCATATACAATGTATAGTTTGCCAGGCAACAACCGAACACCAAATCCTTTATCAGCTAGGTCTGGCATCCTTAAAAGGATTTCTTATCCTACTGGAGGTTCTACTGAATTTGAATACGAACCCAATGAATATTGGGGCAAACCAGATTTCAATTTATGTGGAGGGGACTTCAAATTGACTAATGGAGGCGAAGTCTCTTTTTTATTGGGAAGCGAAAGTGACGTCCAACAATTTACCGTTGGTATTACTAGTTGTATAAAATTCACATATACCATTGAAGCACCCTGCATTGATGGAGAAGCAGGTGTTAATATTCAAGGTCCTTCTGGAACAATGATCATGCGTCACATTGTATCAAACAAAATGTGGGGGATGGATTATAGTGATATGGGGCCAGGGCAAAACGAGTTGTATTCATTGGAACCAGGAACTTATACTATGACAGCATGGGGTATCAATGAAAATACGTGTGGATCTTTAACTAAAGCTAGCATCAAGTTATTTCGAATAATTCAGGATCCACTAGGCTTTGCCAACTTAAAGGCGGGTGGTCTAAGAATAAAAAATGTCAAAGATTGTGATTATGAAGAATCGTGCATAACGAAAAATTATTCCTACTTAGACTTGATATCTCCTGAAAGGTCAAGTGGAGTAATCATTAATTCTCCTGTTTACGAACATTATCAAATAGTCAGGTTCGATAGTGAGTCTGCAGGTGGGCAAACAAACCACGTTGATGTGAATTGCATCACATTAACCTCTCAAAGCCAGGTTCCAATTGCGACAACATCAGGTAGTGTAATAGGCTATAAATATGTAACGGTGACCGAAGAGCAAGATGGCTCAAAGGGCAAAAGTGAATTTGAATTTACAACAGCAATTGATTACCCAGATAATGGGTCCAGTCAATATCCTTTTCCTCCCAGAGTTTCTAATGATTGGAAGCGGGGCACTCAATTGCTTAAGAGAGATTATAATGGTACTCAGGGGCCACAATCAATATTAAACATAGATTCATCTGTACCCTGCATCACAAATACTTATTATAGGGCAATAGCGATAAAACCAAAAAAACTTTTTGACACTCAGGGATCTTACCTTTTGAAATTAGTTGATTTTGATTTTGAGCCTTACACATTTGAATCAGGCTGGTTAGGAATTTGTAACCAAGATCAAACCTCATACAGTTACTTCAACGGCATTCAACAAGCCCTGGTCACTCAAAAAAGTATGTTTTATGAAAGCCCCGCACACTTACAAGTAACACGAATTGAGACGACAAATAGCAAAGGAGAAATTCTTAAGTCTACTTTGAAATATATTGGGGATGTGGCATCAGTCGTTGGGTTAACACCTGCAGAGCAGGCGGGTATACAGGCTCACCCAAACAAGCTGGCTCTTGTTGAACAACAACAATTCAACGGAGCCTCCTTGTTATCAACAACCAGGAATATTTATAATGGGCCGATTCTGTCAAAGGTACAATTTGCTACCGGGTCAAATCAGTTAGAAGATTATGTGAATTACAATGCATATGACGATTACAATAATGTAAAAAATTACACTACGTGGAGCGGAGAAAATAAATCTTACATATGGGACAACAATGGCATGTATCCGTTAGCTGAAGCTGTGAATGCTAGTCCAAATGATATTTACTTTACAAGCTTTGAAACAAACGGTATTCCTTTCGTGGATTCTAACGGAAACAATAAGGCGATTAGCGGAACAAAGGTTTTAAATTCGGGTAGTTTTACTTTTCCCGGAAACTTTCAACCTACTGATCCCCCCAATACATTAATGAGTTATTGGTATTGGCAGGATAACCAGTGGAATTTTAGCAATGAAATTCCCTATTCAATCAATATTACCACTTCAGCTACAATGCTGGATGAAATTAGAGCTTTTCCTAAAGGAGCCTTTTTAACTACACTGACTAATGAGCCTGGGATGGGAACTACAAGTATTACTGATGCTAATGGGCAAAGCACACATTATGAATACGATTTACTTGGCAGACTTCTATTCATACGTGATCATGACGGCAATATTTTGAAAGAGTTTAAGTACCACTATTACAATGAGCAGAATTAGGTCACTATGAAATCACTACTTAGAAAAATTCTGTGCCTTGGGCTCCTGCTCCAAGGTGTCATCAGTCTGGCATCAGTGGATTCAAACACTCCTGTCCCTTCAGCTTCTGTTAGCGGACCCACCTCTGTGGCACTTGGATCTACGGTTACGTACACAATAGCAGTTTCGGGCGGCTTTGTACCGGGCGTGGTCAGTACTATACCTAATAGGGGATCGGCTGGAGCACCCTATCCAGACCCTGTTAAAGCCAATTATTATAAAGTGGATGTGTATTGGTTTGCTACGGGCTCATCGGTTGTTAAAGTACATGACGAAAGTGAGGTGTATTCAGCTACTTCAAGTACCATTACGATTAGCAGCCCACCAGTTGGACCGGTTACAATCTCAGGTGGAGTTTCTTCACGATGTCAAGGTGCTGGTTCTGACGTATTTTCAGCTTCTGCCCAATATGCAACCAGCTACAGCTGGAGTATTTCTCCGGAAAGCGCAGGAACCATTTCAAATGGAACGGTCAACTGGTCCGGGTTTACCGGACTTGCTACCATTTATGTGACTGCCTATGGAAGTGGTGGATCGTCTTCATCGAACTCTACCAATGTGAATGTGCTAACTCCTAATGTCGTAACTATTTCATCAAATCAACCTTCAACAATTTGTCAAGGAGATTATGCTATTCTTAGTGTTGCAGGCGTTTTATCCTACAACGAATGGGTAGCTGAAAGTACTGAAGGCACCTTAGAGTGGTATAGTACTACTTCAATTTCTGTAAGCCCCAATGTTACAACAACATATACATTCTACGGAACCACTTCAACATGCCCCACAGCGGTTCAGACAAGTATTGTTATATATGTAACACCTCGGCCCACTATCCCGGGAGAGATCAATCCAAGTGAGATAACAACTCGATGTCAGGGGAATGGCTCAAATACTTTCTCGGCAATTGCTTACAATAACTCATCTTCCAATTGGTGGATTACTCCCGGAGCTGGCTCAATAAATTCCAGCGGTAATGTCACATGGAATTCTGGCTTCTCAGGAGATGCAACTATTATTTTTTCGGCCCTCGGTTGTAATGGATCAGGTGCTTCAAAAAGCAAGGTGATTACTGTTTACCCTTTACCAACTGCTGCCGCTTCAAATCAAACATTGTGTTCAGGTCAGGCAACCTCAATAATTATTTCTAATCCCAATTCCGTTCCGGGCACCACCTATAGCTGGACGGTTTCTTCTGGAGCTGTAACGGGAGCCTCTAGTGGTAGCGGCTCTATGATTGCTCAAACATTAGTCAATTCAACATTGAGCCCAATAAATGTCGTTTACACCATCACCCCACAAGCAAATGGCTGTAATGGACCAGCCATTAGTGCAACAGTCACGGTGAATCCTAATCCTCTGGCCCCAGTCATGAATGGAGCTAGCAGGTGTGGAACAGGAAGCGTGACCTTATCGGGTACTCCCGGTACAAACGGTAATACTTTAAAATGGTATGTCAACACTTCTACCACCACCCCTTTATTTACCGGCACAACTTATAGTCCTTCAGTATCGGCTACTACCACCTATTATGTGAGCAGCTTTAATACCACCACGCTTTGTGAAAGTGTAAATCCGCGAGTAGCTGTTACAGCTACCGTGAATCCAATTCCATCACTGCCAACTCCTGTTAACGGAAGCAGATGCGAGCCGGGTACGGTCTCACTTTCAGCCAACTTGGGTTCCAACGCGAATAATGTGAGGTGGTATGCAGCACCTACAGGAGGTTCACCCATAGCAACCAGCCTAACCTATGTAACACCTCACCTCACTACTACCACTACTTATTACATAAGTAGCTACAATTCAACGACACTTTGTGAGGGCTCCCGCACGCCCATCACAGCAACTGTCAAACCTCTACCGCCTGCACCGTTAGTTACAGGAAATGAAAGATTTGGTCCCGGTACTTTTTCTCTGGTTGCCACTGGTGGAGATACTCATACCTGGTATGACCCTTCCAACAATGTAGTTTCTTCTCAAGCCTTATACTCAACTCCATCAATATCAGCCACTACAACTAACTACGCTTATGTTATCACTACAGTAAATGGTTGCACAAGCCCGCCTACCTGGGTAACGCTAAATGTGTATCCCGATATTATAATAACCGCTACGAGAAACGCGGTGGTCATGAACGAAAACGTGACGATGGATGCTGGGTTTGACTTTACAACATTCGATTGGAGGAAAGGAGGCACAACGTTGGGGTCTAACAGGTACCTGAATACCAACATTCCTGGTGACTACACCGTCACTGTTTCTTATGGTAACATTTCAAAGACTTCCTCGGTGTTTGTTTTAAATGACCAATTTGGTGGGCAAAATAAAAATTTTATCG
>ERZ761609.483-NODE-483-length-46265-cov-12.214174_pt1 | contig 46265 bp, 33 predicted proteins | sample MGYA00511163_ERZ761609 | MGnify/ENA primary metagenome ERZ761609 (study PRJEB28899, sample SAMN02445070) | bioreactor sludge metagenome | biome: EBPR sludge | place: Australia: Brisbane, Thorneside Wastewater Treatment Plant | collected 2011-12-16 ... | reverse complement strand
GGAGCAGTGCCGCCCGATAGTGTTGCGGCCTGCAGGGTCACATTGCTCCACGCATTGTACGTCGTGTTCGCCACCCACCTCACCGTCAGTGTCTGCCCGCTCGCTGCCGCCTGATAGTTCAGCGTATATACCCGGTTGCTCGTCGCCGTCGAATTCGATAACGATGTGTCCACATATACCGGTGCACTCCCGTCGCTCAGACTTGCCTCGAATCGACCTCCCGCCGCCCACAGCCCGACATACATCTTCAGCGTCCGCACTGCCGTGTCCGCCGGCACCGTTACCTGATATCCGTTATTCTGCCCGATCACCCATAGTCCCGTAGCTACATTCGTCGCACTCCCGGTCGGTGTCCCGCCCGTCCAGTTGTAAAGCGTCGGGTTCCCTCCGAATTGCTGTATCGTCCCTGTCCCCACTCGCGTATAGTTGCTTATTTGCTGCGTAACCCCGCTTTTGCGGTTGAAACTGCCCGCCGACGTCAACCCCCAATGTGCCCAGTCAGCCGTCCCCTCCGCCGACAGATCCACCGCACCCGTCGGGGTCACAGCACTCGTCACCGATAGTGAGCCGCTTCCACCTGCTGCATTGACCGTCACCGTCACTTCGTCCGTCGCCGTCAGCGAACCATCGTCTCCCGTCAGCCTCACAACATACGTCCCTGCCTGACTGAAACTCGCCGTTGTGTTCAATGCATTGACATCACCGAACGTCACCGTCCCTGGCCCGCTGACCGTGCTCCATGTGGTCGTTACCGACGCAGGCGGGTTAGGCAGCCCGTCGTCACTCGCTGTCCCTACCATGTTCGCCGTACCAGGCAGCGTCACCGTCATGTCGCTTCCCGCATTCACCACCGGCGCCTGATTCACCGGTACCGGTGTCAGAGAAAGGGAGGCCGCTTGTAAACTAATATTCCCAATCGAATGATACGAACTGTCCACGGTCCATCTGATGACCAGAGTCTGCCCGGTTGAGGCAGCCTTATAATTGAGCGTGTAATAGCCCAAGCTATTCCCTGTTGTATCGACAAATGAAGTGTCAAGAAACGGCGACGCACTGCCGTCACTGATCGCCGCTTCAAGGCGGCCACCTGCACGCCAAAGACCAACATAAAGCCTCAGTGTGCGTTCCGTTGTGTCCGCAGGCAGGTTCACTTCGAAACCACTGCCAACATCGTAGGTAAATACTCCCGTGTTCGTGGAAGCCAAACTGGTTGGCAAACCGTTATTCCATGAAAATGAAGTTGGATTACCTACAAATCGCAACGCACTCGTGTTTCCAATTAATGAATAATCGCTTATTTGCTGCCCAACACCGCCCATGTGATTGAAGCTCGTAGCGGTATCGAGTCCCCAATGTGCCCAATCGGAAGTTCCTTCATTCGTGAGATCGACGCTTGCTGGAGAGTTACTACGGGTCCCAACTATATGCCCACCGCCACCGACCGAATTGATAAGAACTCGAACGTCGTCGCTCGCGACGAGTTCGCCGTCATCAACCGTAAGACGCAGCGTATAAAATCCCGCAAGACCGAAATTCGCCGTCGTGTTGATGGAGCTCGAATCCTGAAAAACGACCGCTCCTGGCCCATCTACGACGCTCCAAACGACTGTTAAAGCAGATGGGGGATTTGGTAATCCATCGTCGGTAGCAGAACCAACGAGATTCACCGGATCTGTGATTGCACCGGTCAAATCGGGGCCAGCATCGACCGATGGAGGCAAATTCAACGGCTGAGCACCGGCCTGGTCAACTGTGAATATGTGGCCGCCCACGGTAAGTGTTCCAGTGCGCGGACCGCCTGAGGAATTGTCCGCAATCGTGTATAAAACGGTATCGTTTCCCGTTCCACTGCCCGGATCGATCAAAGTAATCCAACTGCTGTTGCTAGTAGCGGACCATGTGCCGCCTGTCGACGTTACTGTGATGCTGCCATTTCCCCCGCCGACCGGAAAGGTCTGGGAGGAAGGAGTTACAGAATGCGAAATTTCAACACTTCCCGACGTGTAGGTAGTTCCGCACGACAGCGGCTCGGACGCTACGTCGCTGAAATCAACCGGTATCGACTGGCCATATATATCGGGCGAAATCTGTCGCTGAAAATGAAGATGGTCGCCGCAACTGTTAAACGAACCGCTTGTCGAGCCAGTGTGGCCCTGCCGTCCAATATACAATCCCTGATCAACGGCGGTACCGACCACTGCCTGCAGCGAATTGGTTTCGAGGTGAGCGTATTTCGAGTACGTTCCATCTGCATGTTGGATAACGACCACATTACCCAGAAACGACCCTGGACAACCTGAGCCCGAGTAAGCCGGACATGTTGTTTGCACCGAATTACAGGTCACTGATGATTCAGTGAAAACTACGAGACCATCGGCTGTTGCCATCGCATGGGTTCCAACTACCTGCTTTTGAAAGTCATAAGCATACTCAAGGTGTCCGGAATGAGCAGTTATGTTGCAGTTTCCCGGAGAACCGTAGCCCATTCCGCCCTGAGTCATTACTGAGTTTGAAATCGGTAAATTGAAATTGACGACCGTTGTTCCTAAGATCAACTCGGCTCCGGACCATTCTACAAATTTCAAGACGGTTTGATCCCGATCAAATTTCTTAATTATCACACCATCGTTTGACAACCCCTTGAACTGAGCCTTGCCGAGATCTACCGTTTTGCCGGAAGTTGCACTTCGCATCACCAGCAAATCCGATCCAAGCAAATTCCGTCCCAATATTTCGTAGCGTCCGTCCGGCGAAAGCACCTTAAAGGATAACGGCAAGTCATCCGCCTTGTTCGACTTCCGCAACCTCGCGCCGGTTGTGGCGGAATACGCCTCGTTCAACCCTAACATCGGGAAACCGGCAGGCAGATGGCTACTGCGCCCCTGTTGACCGGACTCAGAAATGCTTGCAAATTTCTTCGTGATTTCTAAACTTTGATTGGACGAAGTCGAAGCTCTTTTTTTCCGGGCCCACAATACATTACCTTCGAACAATTCTTCGGATTCAAACTGCTTGGAGAGATCGATGCTAGTATCTGATCGCGATGATTGAAAAAAATGAACGCCGTCGCCCAAATCGCTCCACTGAAGTATCTCAGCAAAAACGTCTCTCGCGACAAGAACACGGGAATCGTTCGCAGCAACATCAGATACTGCCAATCCGAACGTGCCGCCTTCCGCGAAGGTGAATGCCACCTTATTGTCATCAGTCGGTGAAAGTGATGCCTCGATCACGACACGATCGGAGATCTTTCTCAGATCCCCCGTTGAAAGGTCCTCGATCAAAAGTTCGCCGGAAGGAATGTTGTTCTTAAGCGGAGTGTAAAGAAGCCTTCGACCATCTGATGTCAATCCGAAGGCCTTAAAGACCTTTCGTGATGAGGGGATCGCAACCTTTGATGGGCCGTCTGGCCCATTGACAAGTTCGAACGCTTCGCCATTCACGGCACCGACGAAACGGGTCAGGTTCTGCCGATTCGAGTTCTCGGGCATTCGCCCGATTTCGTCGAGGTCAGGTCGTGGATCAGATCCCAGGCTCGAGGCTTCAACGTCTTGAACACTGATCGGTCCGGAGAGATCCAGCATCAACGCGGTCGTTCCAAAGGAGATCACAACAAAAATGAAAACGACCGGTCGAAGGTAAAACAAACCTATTTCGAAGACTTTTGACATGTTCTTTTCTTCACTTCTTCACAAGGTCGTTAAATTCCGCGACCCGATATTAAATTCTCAACAACATTTTGGTGACCCCGATCTCGTCCGAATATGTACTCTTCGTACCATGCGACCGTTTCCCTCAAACCGTCGACTCTGTTGAATCGAGGTTGCCAACCAAGCAGTTTTTGAGCCTTTGTACAGTCGAGGTATTGGTTTACGATCTCGTTACTAGCCTCATTCATTATGATCGGCTCTAGCGAGCTTTTCTCCATAATCGTCAGAATCTCATCAACCAACTCAACAACCGTTAATGGCTCACCGTAACCGAAATTAAACGCTTGGCCGTTCACGAGATCACTTGGCATCATTTCAGCGAGTTTCAAGTAGCCCTCGACCGCGTTCATGACATAGAAATAGTCGCGGACAAATTGACCATTACTTCGAATTACGGGCCGCTCATTACGGAGTGCAGACATGATTGTTCCCGGAACCAGCCTGTTGAAACTTAGATCCCCGCCTCCAAACAAATTCACGCATCTCGTAATTGCGATCGGCATTCCATAACTGTGATAGAACGATTGGGCTATCAGATCCGCACACGATTTCGAGACGTCATAAGGGAAACGCCCTTGAAGTGCCATATCTTCCGTATACGGCAAGTTGTCATGGGCGCCATACGCCTTATCGCTCGACGCAAATATTATGCGTTCGATCAAAGTCGGACATACTCGGCAAGCTTCCAGCAGGTTCCACGTTCCGCGGATGTTCGAGTCGAATGTTGAGATCGCAGATCGCGAAGCCGTGCCAACAATTGTCTGTGCCGCGAGGTGAAAAACTGTGTCAATCTCGTACTCATTCAAGATCCGGACCAAGATATCGTAGTCCTCGAGGTGTCCGTGAACGATCTGAGCTCGGCTCACCGTCCCCGACGATATTAAGCGGCTTCCCGGGACCCAGTCCCGGATCAAACACGTAACCGATGCTCCGAGCTCGAGCAAAGAATCTACCATCCACGAACCAAGAAGTCCGGTGGCGCCTGTTACAAATACCTTTCTTTTGCTCCAAAACCCCATTATTACATTTCAAACGATCAACCTAGTTCCCATCTTTGTTCCACGTTGCCCATGGTGCATTGCCGTCCTGCCAAAGCGACTCAAGCTGCTGCTTTTCACGCAGAGTGTCCATCGGCTGCCAAAATCCATCGTGACGAAACGCGACCAATTGGCCTTCCGATGCAAGACGTTCAAGCGCTTCACGCTCCAGCACGGAATCATCTCCTGTAAAGTAGTCGAAGATCATCGGTTCAAAGACAAAAAAACCACCGTTGATCCATCCCTCCGCAGTTTGAGGTTTTTCAGAAAACTCGGTCACCAGGTCGTTTTCAATATTCAGAGAACCGAATCGGGCCGGTGGCCGCACAGCTGTAACGGTTGCGAGTTTCCCATTAGCCCGGTGAAACTCGAGCAGCCGTTTGATGTCAATATTACCGACACCGTCGCCATAGGTGACCATAAATGTCCCGTCCATCAACCACTCGCGAAGGCGAAGGATTCTCCCACCGGTCATCGTATGCAATCCCGTATCGATCATTCCAACACGCCAATCGAGCCCTTTACGACCCACTATGTCGCAGTTCCCGTTTTCAAGATTGATAAAATAGTCGTTGGAGCTGACAACGTAGCTGTGAAAATACTCTTTGATCTGCTCCCCTTTATATCCGCAAGCAATCAGGAACTCCTTGAAACCGTGTCCGGCGTAGATCTGCATGATATGCCAAAGCAACGGTCTTCCGCCGATCTCCACCATCGGTTTCGGCCGAAGCGAAGTCTCTTCTGAAAGCCGCGTTCCAAGGCCACCAGCCAAAATTACAACTTTCATACCTCGATTATCCTGGGCTCCGGAACTGGAATTATGAACCGTCCGCCAATACTTCTGTACTCGACGAGTTGCTCCATAATCTCGTCTGCAAAGTTCCACGCGAGGATAAGCAAATAATCCGGCTGTGACTCGAACACGGCCGATACGGGCTTTACATGCAAATGCGTTCCAGGTGTGTAAAGACCTACCTTCAATGGGTTCTTGTCGACCACGAAATCTAAAATCTCGGATCCGATACTACAATAGTTAAGCAACGTATTGCCTTTGGCAGGCGCGCCATATCCGGCGATCGTCTTACCTTGGTCTTTCAACGAGATCAACAATGCACGAAGTCTTTCCCTCAAGACGCCCACTTTGTTTGCAAAGCTCACAAATGTTTCAGGCGAATTCAATCCCAACTCTTGTTCTCGACGGAAAAACGCAACCGCATCAAGGCTGTGGTCGGGATACTTATCTATTTTTCCGGCATAGACCCTAATAGAACCACCGTGAACTGCAACTCGATCAACGCGGACGATGGAAAGTCCAACGGATTCAAAAAGACGCATTAACGATGTGATTGAAAAATAACACAGATGTTCGTGATATACAGTGTCAAATTCAATAAATTCGACAAATTCCTCCAGGTACGGCACCTCAATAACGACAAGGCCTTCATCATCAATGAGCGACTTGCAGCCGCTCAAAAAATCCATTGGGTCATCGACATGAGCCAGAACGTTATTTGCCACGATCGCCTGCGCTTTTCCGTGAATATCTGAGATTTGGCTTGCAGTCGTTGAGTTGAAAAAAGCTACGATCGTTTCAATTCCCGCCCGATTCGCGATCTCCGCGATGTTTTTTGCAGGCTCGACCCCAAGCGTTCTGATCCCTTTTTCCTTAAAACACGACAGTAGGTTGCCATTGTTGCTCGCTACTTCGAGAACAAGGTCCCTTGAACCGAGCTTCATAAGGTCGATGACGGCGTCAGCGTATTCTCGGTTGTGCGAAAGGATTGTGTCGGACGTCCCGGTAACGTAAAGGTAATTACTGAACAATACGTCCGGATCGACCACATCCGTGAGTTGTACGAGAGAACATTCGTTGCAAAAATAAACGGCTAAAGGAAAAAATGCTTCATTCGCAAATTCGGATTCTGAACTTAGGAATGAATTCGCCAAAGGTGAATTTCCCAGATCAAGGAATTTATTCAAACTGGCACCACTGCAAGCCCTGCAGCGAGTTCGCTTTTTAATTGACTTTTTCTTCGTATCGAACATTAGCAACGTTGACTAAATTACCCGCTCAGTGAGACTGTCATCATCTTGGGCCGGTCTATTCGAATTTTCAAAGCTTATCGCTTCTGAACCCATCCGAGCTGCCCTTTTCATATCACTTCTCCATTTTGCCGAAAAGCGAAAGGTCAACAAACTGCTCAAAAACTCCCAACAGGTTGTGACCTTCACGTGCGACACCCCGTTTCCACGCATTCGAGAAAAAACGTTGAACTCCATCACTCGCAATCCCATATGGTGAGCCTTGATCATGATCTCAGGATCGAGTAGCCAACCCTTTGAAATCAATCCCATTCGTTCAATCTCGGTTTTTCTAAGAAGTTTTGGACTTCCGTTAATGTCGATCGACTGCAGCGACGGCCAAAGCAACCGTACGAACGCATTGTAGGTGACCGAAACTACCTTTCGATAAAGACCGTCCATACGAAAGCGACGGCGAACCTTTCCGATAACTTTTCCATCGGTTGTCAAAACTGCCTGGTATAGACGAACTACATCTTCGGCGTCAACCTGCCCGTCAGCCGGAATTATTCCAACCCACGGCGCTGAGCACAATGGTAGACCATTCAATACGCCCCAACCGTAACCTTCGTTCACTTCGACCCTGTGGCAAATAACGTGGTCGAGACGGGATGCAAACTCAGCGATGATCTCTCCTGTTCGGTCTGACGACCCGTTGTCGACAACTACCAGTTCCAGAGTGTACCCGGCGTTATCGAAGGCCTTTCGAAGCCGATCGAGTGTGTAGCCAATGATATCCTCCTCGTTGTAACATGGAACAACGAAAGAAACGTCCGGAGCGGTATTTTTTGCAGTCGCGTTCACTGAACCAACTCCCCTTTGCCGCCCGCCCCATTCGCCTCAATCACCTTTCGCCTCAGATCTTGAGCAAACATAGTGCGTGTAAATTTGCCAAGTCCTGAAGGGTGTTCACCGAATGTCGCGACTCGCGACATGATTTTTGAACTGGCTTCATCGGAAACCACTGCCGTGAATATACGTGAACTCTCGAACCGATAGGCGCTTAAAGGACGAGAATACTGATCAGACCGCCAAGTTTCCACATCGTAAGACGTGCGCCATTTTGGAACCTCACTGATTGTCTTAGCAAAGGGAGCGTGCAAAAGAACCGATCCCAAATAATCGATCAGCGTTTTGAGGATCTCTGAATCTTCGTCAGTTCGGTCACGTTCCAACATTTCGCCCATGACCGCGCTCAAGAATTCCAGGCCTTCGTGGAACACGTAAAATCGACCGATCATTGAGTACTTGCTCAAGAGATTTCCGCCTTTCACCCCGTCGGCTAATTCCTGGAAGTTTGTCTTTGACCAGGCCAAACACTCATCTTTGGTATCAAACAACTCTTCTTTGCTTTCGCGAATAAAGTCGTCAATTATCTGTTGAAAACCCGCGGGTGCAAGGCTTGTTAGTTCGGCCATTTTGACTACCAAATCGAATGGCTTAATTCCACGCTGCTTCGCAAACTCAAATAGTTCCTCATAGTTGCCTTCGTAGTAGAAGATCGTAAGCAACAAGTGAAATACTCGTGATTCCAAATATTCCTCGAAACTGAACGTTGGCGTTTCGACGACGATCTCTTCAATTTCAACAATCGGTTCGTCGGCATATCGGCCTATATTTCGGGCAACGACACGAAATTTGGTGTTGAACTGCCACTTTTCCCGACTTTCGGGATCGTTCAACGGGGCGCCGTGAAGCAGCATCAACTGATGAGCGGAAATCCGCTTGACCCCAGAATCAAGCAGTCCTTCAACTGACTTCATGAAAGATGCCTTCGTCTCGCCCGGCATGCACAAGATCAATTCGCCGTATGACTGCATGCCTTGCGCCATCAATTCCTTTTGTATCTCTGAATAAGCCTCAAGCTTGATATTCGATCGCTTGATATTCGACAAGACCTCGGGATTCGTTGATTGAACCGCGGAAGTCATCGGAAGTATGCCACCGGTTTTCCGCATAACTCGAATAATTCGTTCATGCTTGTTCTTACCCGTCGTCGTCCGAATATATTGTGGCCATCGAAACTTCTGCTGCAGAAACGCAATGTAGTCAGCGACCTCTTCATCGAGCCCGTACATTCCGAAATTATCATCCGCGAAACAAAGACAGATCTCGGGTTTGATACGCTCAGCAATATAGAGTAGATCGGCCTTTACGTTTTCCAACGAATGGCTATGAATCTTGCTGTTCGACAAAACACTCGAATTGCAGAACTGACAGCTGAACGGACAGCCGCGAGAGATCTGCATCATCGGAAAATAACCGGTATCAAAAAAGGGATCCAGAAGCCCCTTCAAATACGGCGACGGAATATCGTCTAGATCAAGAATGCGATCTACCTCACCACCATGAACAAAATCTCCCGTTCTCTTGTCTATCCAAAGATTTCCAGGGACAGCCGCTGACTGAAGTTCCTTGAGGTCCTTACGAGTATCGACAAAACGTTGAATAACATTTGTAAATGATCTTTCACCCTCATAAGTCGGCCCTCGAACTGCAATGTCAATTGCTGGAAGTGTGCGCAAATATGACTCCTGCTCAGCTACCGTCAGCGGGAAGTTCGGCCCTCCCATCAGTGTGACGATTTTCGGATTTCGAGCTTTCGCATATTTTGCAAAGAAATATGCGAGTTCGTGATTCCACGCATAGCTGCTCAATCCCAAGATGTCTGGCTCACCGTCGTCGAGAATATCCTTAAGGGCTTGAGGTTCCCGAACGATCGTGTAGCGAATATCCTCGGACGATCGCACTTTTTCTTGAGCATAAGCTGCAAGATTGGCAATCCCTAATGGAAAAACGTCCGACGAAATCGTCACCTGATTGTGGCCAAGATCGGCCAAGACAACATGCATGAATGCCTCCACGTTATCCGCAACGACTCACGGAATTTGTGTTTCGAAGTAAAGGTTCAAAAGAAAGAGTTTTCCGAATACCATCTCTTATAGTCGTGTTTGGAACGTAACCTGTAAGGTTTCTTAGGTATTCGTTATTAACTGGCTCATGAATCATCTCCTCGTCTCTTGTCGGAATTGCCCCAAATAATAACCTTTCGTGCTTCAGACCAAGCTCATTAGCCGCAGTTTCAATAAATTCCCTAACAGTCGTATTTTTGCCGGTTGCAACGTTAACAATCCCAACAGTTGGGAACTCGACCAAACCGAGTCTCAAAAGGCTGCCAGCAACATCCTCAACATAAACAAAATCTCGCATCTGTTTTCCTTCAGTCAATAAGACCGGGTCTACTGTCCGTGAAGCAATAGAAAGTGTAGGTAATAGGCGGTTCGTCGCCTCCCCAGGTCCGTAGACCGAAAAAAGCCTGGCAGTTGCTCCTTTCAAGCCAAGTAACCTGCATTTGTGGGCGAATTCAAGCGTCCCAGCTAATTTTGATCGACCGTACACCGTTGTTGGATCGGTCTTCGAATCCTCAGAGAGATCACCACCAGTCCTTCCATACTCTAAAGCCGTCCCGGTATTGATAAGGTCTTGACCATACCAATTGAGGTCCCGATGCATCTCTACCAGATCACAAAGAAATGCAACGAATTTCACGTTCACTTCGTCCGCCAATTGCTCGTTTTGCTGCGTGCGGTCGACCCCATAGCCTGTTAAATTAAACGTTAGGCTTGGATTAAACTCTTCATAAACTGCCTGCAATGTTTGCTTATTTGACACCTCGAACTGCCAAATTTTGCCGTAAACACCGTAATTCGTGAATATTTTCTTTGCCCTGAGAGGGTCACGCGTCGGCAAGCAGAGCTTTGCACCGGCAATGGAGAGTTTCCTGGCGACCCATCGGCCGATAAATCCCGTGGCACCAAGAACTACAACACGTAAATCGCGATAGTTCTTCAAGTACGATTGATTTTGTCCGGTAAGGTCTTTTTTCACTCGAATACTTGTATTAACGTACTTCACTCGGCTCAAGCGGCCCCGCAGCGACTTCAAAGCCTTTTTTGGTCAGCGATGGCCCCTTGACTAACCAGATCTTCCTGTCTCCAAATGCCGCGATCAACTCTCTTCGTGTTTCTACGTCGCGATCCCATGCGTAAATCGGTTCATTCGATCCGAAATCCAAAGGATTATAAACAGCCGCAGAACTGTGTTAGGAATCATTCCTTACAAATCAGGGCACGACTCCATGCATATTTATGACCGACTGAAAGGCATATGCAACCGGACAATCTGACTCGAACGCAAAACCAGGGCAGGTTTGCGCTATTGTTCAAGTACAACATTAGGAATGGCAATCTCCAATCAGTCTTCAACTACATGTTTTGCAAATGCCTCTCTGTAATCGGACCACTTGTTCATGTCGAATACGCCGTCGACGCTGAGACAGTCAACTGCTCCATACGCCATTGCGAGTGCGTGATGGGTATTGTCATGAGCGAACAGTCCTTGTCGGCCAAACGTCAATACCCGATCTAAACCCGAGGCCCACTCATCCTGCCTTTGGAAGTGTTTTTCATACCCTTCACGGTAGATCGGATAGGCGAACGGTAATCGTTTCGTAACTACTTTTAGAACACGCGATTCGATCGATAAACCGCAAAGAGCCAACGAGTCTTTAACTACATCGCCCAGCTTTTCGTCCGAGGCAGCCCAAATTTCGTCGCCGATCGTACATGGTAGTTCCCCGCACAGCACAGTTCGATCTTTCGGTTCGATTGTTCCAGAATAATTCTTCGGCTCCGAAAGTCTTGTCAATTTAATGTCGGACTCCGGGAAATAATGGGCGTCATACGGCGTCCATTGAGCCTGCTCCAACACCAAGTAAATCAAGACCATTGCCCGATATGATATTTCCCTGCTCGCTTCAACGACCTCAATAGGTGCTGACGGGCTGACCACATTTGAAAGAACCGTGACCGGGATAGTGGACCAAACATGGTCCACTTCTATTGTTTCTTGTGCGTTGTTTCGAAGAAATGATACACGATGCCGTCTGCCCATCTCGATCTGGTTGACTTTACATCCGAACTTGATTTCCACACCCTGGTTCTGAGCCGCAATTCCTATAGCTTCAGTGATCTGACCAAATCCGCCACGAGGATAAAAAAACCGCCCACCTCCCGGTTTCTTGAATCCTGGCACAATTGACATTATCTTCTTCGCCATTTTGCCCAACGAACCAGCCGCGACCCGTCGTTTCGCCTGAATTGCCGAGAGTTCTTCAGGCGGCACGCCCCAGATCTTTCTTGCGTATGGGAAATAGAAGTCTCGGCATATCGTTGAACCGAGGCCCTTTTCGAGAATAGTGGTGAAAGTCTCGTGCCCATTTTGATTGTCGGTACGCCTTATAAGCTTCTTGAGGGAATCGAACGCAACTCCAGAGCTGAACGAAACCGGAAGACGAAGAGCCAGATCTTGAGGCTTGAGAGGAAAATGAATCCAACGACCCTTCAGGCGAATTCGTCCGTGCCGAGGCCGATCGAGAAGATCGTCTCCCATCAATTCTTGAAGATCTTTGAGAATTCTAGGGTCGGTAGCGGGATGCAGACGATGGCTCCCGTAATCAACTCGAATGCCGTCAAGCTCGAAGCCTCCTGCATTTCCGCCGACAACAGGGTGCTGCTCCAGTACCGTGACGTCTGCTTTATTTTGACGCGCAAGTTGCCACGCGGCACCCAGGCCTGCCGGTCCCGCACCTAAAATCGCGATCCGAGTTCTTGCCATTTCAAAATACGAACGGGATAAACCGCTTTGATCTTTGACAATAGATATCGTAGCCGGTCAGTTTTTCGGCAAGCATCCGCTCTTCTTTCATCGCTTTGAACAAAACAACAGGGGTCAATATCAGCACACCTAGAACCATCCACGAATTCAAGGCAAGCTCCAAACCTGTCAGTAGCAAAAGATCACCAACATAAATAGGGTGGCGAATATAAGAGTAGATACCGCTAGCGACGACATTCTGATCCTGAAGAACCTGTCCTGATTCAATGTTCGCCCAATTGTCCCCTAGTTGAAATCGTCCGATTATCGCCGTTGCCAGTCCGACTGTATAAATGACGGTACCAGTCGATCGAATATTAAAAGACTCAGTCGCGATAGGTAATATGTCGGGCAGCCAAATTTGAACAAGAATTCCAATCAGAACGCCGACCTTGACGATCTTGATAAGCGTGAGGATTGCGGAGCCGGATTCCGACGGCTTAGAGATTGACTTGTGCCTGAGCGCCTCCCAAATTACTTTGTGAAGCACCAGTCCGAAAAAAAGATATAACTGCAATAACAACATCTTTTACGTGAAACTTTCTCAATTCTGCAAATCGGTTGTTAAATCGTTTGGATCTGCAAAAATGTCCTCCTGAACCTCAACATATTCTTTGGGCCTCACACCCATCGCCGAATATTGGTTAAATCTGCCGAGTCTGGTCGCCACAGCGTCGCCGAGCATGCCGGTGAAGATCATTATTAAAGCGCTCACAAACGCGAGAATTGCGGAAGCCGAAATGTTCGGGTCATTCAGCATATCCACGGTGGTTTTAACGACACCGTAGGCAACGCATAAAACCGCAATTGGAACGAAAACGCGAAGCGGCCTGAAGAGCATCGCAACGCGCAAGATCAAGATCGCGAAACTTCCAGCATCCCAGGGTACGATCTTAGATTTTCCTTGGCGCTTCCGATAATCGATCGGCATGTACGTGACCGCATACTTATCACAAAGTAAAGCAAGGGTTATTGTGGTCGTAAAGCTGAACTGATCCGACAAAATCGGAAAATACTGCATAGCTACATCGCGCCGAAAAATACGCAATCCACTGTTCAGGTCGGGGATCTTTGTATTAGACACGTAATTTGCCAGAACCCGAAGAACCCATTTCGCAGGCCGTCGGATAAGCGGAATGTTTACATCGGTCCCGGTTCGAGAACCAACAACCATATCGTTGTGTTCCAGTTCAAGCAGCATGTCCGGCAAGTACTTAGCCGGGTACGTCCCATCGGCATCGGTGATCGCGATAATGTCGTTAGAGGCAGCAATAATCCCCGTTTTCAACGATGCTCCGTATCCACGATTGCTCCGATGTTGAATTACACGTGCGCCGGCTGCTTTGGCTTCATGTGCAGTATTGTCTTTCGAGCCGTCATCGACGACGATGATCTCAGGCGTGACATTGGAACCGGCGAAGAGCTCACGAAGTTCGAGAACACTCTCCCGCACGGCCAGTCCTTCATTAAATGCCGGAATCACCACGGTGAAATTCTTTATTTGGCCTATATTGATCATTTTGACGATGCCGATGTCTGTTTGCTGAATCGCTTCTTGCTACTAAACTTCTGTCTCGGTCGGATTGTCATAATTGTTTGCTAGTTCCGTTTTCGCTTGGGTTCACATCACGTTTACGGCAAACATAAATCTCTCCGCCGTTGAGAGTACCAGGGAAGACCTTTACTACATCGTAATCTCGTTGAATGACTGTCCAAAGGTCAGGACGAAATGCTTTGATCTCGATCGGAATAGTGTAAACAAGCCAAATTTTTTGATCGCTCCGGTCGATCATCTCGAGTTCATCCCCTGTCTTGACGGCAGCCCATCCCGGAGCAAAGTACTTTGGATACATTACGTCAGCAAGACCTACCGCAACAACATTTTCGCCTGGCAGCCGTTGAGACTCTACATAATCCCTGGCACCTGAAAAATCCTGCTTTGGCAATGCATAATTTCGGGGAATCGTGACCAAAGATGCAATTATCAATAATGAAACTAACGCGACTCCTGCCGAATGAGCTAATTTGGGGTGATTACGAAGAATTTGCACTCTTTCGGAGATCGCTTCCGGCAGCAACATTGCACCGTGAACAACGATCATTATTCCGAAACCCATCGAGAAGAAAAAGAATCGTGGCCAGAGATTGTGTCCAAGTGCAAGCATTGTCACCCCGGCCAATATTGCAGGTAAGATCGTTAGAATCGCCAGTCGAGCGTTTTTGCGTAGAAGGGCCAACCAGCCAAACGCTACGAATGCTCCGCCTAAGATCACCACCGAAACTCCCGCAAAACCAATGCTCAGACCTTGAATACTCTCGGTTACGACCCAGATCGGGTTCGTCCATTCGGAATTTTTCGATTCTTCGTGGAGCCCGACGCTCAAAAACTCCGGCAGCGAAAGGGCGTACAGCTGCAGCGTACAAGATACGCTTAAAAACCATGCCGCGATCGGCCTTATCCCGGCCCGTCTCTCAATTAGGGAATCATTTCCCACCAGCCGTGGAAACAACAATGCAAGCAGATACTGAAGCCCGTGCGCGGCTACCACAAACGCCATGGTCATATGAATCCACATTCCGAGAACGATCGCCATGGCGTACGCCAACCACCAACTCCATTCGCTTTTCTCCAGAGCTTCGAACCAAAACCACGTTGCCAAAAGTGTGAAGAATAGAAGCCCCATGTAACCGCGAGCGTTTTGCGAAAACCAAATGTGGTGATAAGAAAACGTCATTAACGCACTTGCGAAAAGTGCTTCTCGAATACCCAGAAGTCGATGGCAAAGAAAAAACAAAGCCCAAATACTTCCGACTCCGAACAAAACCGAAGGTAAACGAAACGACCACGGACTTTCGCCGAACAACAGCGTCGATCCCCAGGCCAGTATGGAGAACAACATGTGTTGATTCTGGCTTGCAAAACTAGTCACAATTTCGCCAAACGGCAACCGAACGATATCGATAAGCGTAAAGACCTCATCGATCCAAAGGTCAGAATTGAGGTTCCAAAGCCGCAAAATAAGACCTATCACACTGAGAATAATCAGAATCGTCCAAGTCGAAACCGAAATCCGGGAATCGCATTTCGCAGAAAACTCGGAAGTCTCAACATTGCTCAGTCTTGTTAGTCGACTCCACCCGATACCTACACAAACCAATAATATCCCGTGAAACGCCAAAAGTACGCGAAACAGTGTTGGGCCCCACCCGAGGTCCTTTGTCTCGATTCCAAGTAAGTACTTGATAAAGCCGTCGCTTGCGACGAAAGCGGCTGTACACAATGTACCTACGCCCACAATTACGATCGCCAAACGCGTAATACTCGAAAACCTTGACATTTAATTAACTAAATTCTTGTTTCGACCGACCATGGCCGACCGACAAAATCGCCCAAATCATTACACCACAAAGAAAGAGCAACGGAATCGCCGAAGCATCTTGGACAAAGCCCATTTTTTCCAGCGTCGTTAGCCATGGAAAACGGAAGCCTTCGAGAGTTACGTGTCTAACCGATTCGAATACGCCAAGTCCCTGCTCAACATCGCGGTACATAGCGAGGCACCACGACCAATATGTCGCCACTATTCCAATCAAAGCCGAGACGATTCGAGGCAAAACAAAAAGTACGTTCGCAGTCAATAGGAAAACAAACGGTACCACGGGAACAATGTGGCGAACACCCGTATTGAACTGCATGCGCCCGTATTGATTGGCAGCACAAAACGTAAAGAACAACATTGTAAACGCGCAAATGAACACAATTTCTTGATTTTCAAGAAAACGGGTCGATTTCCGCAGCCAAACCGGGAATAGAAATGCCAAGATCAGTATCGGCGCGGACGTAAACAACCCGTAACGAAATCCGAACATGGTTTCAAAGAAAAGATCGATCTGCGGGAAGGAGAATCCTCGATAACCGAGTTCGGTAAAATTCGCAGGCGGCATATAGCTTTGGGCAGGAAGGATCGGATTTCCAAAGCACACCCATTGATACACCATCATCAGAACCGCGCAAATTCCGACACCCGCGGCAAACCGTAGCAGATCTTGAACCGTTCGGTCTTCGCTTCGAACTGCGAGCCATTTTGAAAACGCATACGCGCTCATTGCTAAAACGACAACCAGGCCACTGTAGTCGAGCACAACTGTCCATCCGCTGCAAAGCCCCGCAAGGAAGTAAAACGGTCGGTTTGCGGACGCCTTCGTACTCCACGGCCGCCAAAGCAATGCGAATGCAAATAAGGCAAAATTTGCAACAAGCATATTCTGGTTCAACTGAGCTGTCCGGAAAAGCACAGGAGTTGCGAACGCATAAAGAAACGCAAACAAAAGCGACGCTCTTCGATTGTTCGATACGGAAAATAAAACCCAGAACATAACGACCGCGCCTAACGCAGACAACGGTGCCATCGCAAAGACTTGCATGATTCCGGCGGCTAGCCCAAATTTCACATCTAAGCCCTTTTCTCTGGATTTTCTGAGGAACTCTTGCGAGAGCGGGTAGATCGTATCGAATTTGATCGGCTGTGACTCCGGATTAGCCCTTCGAGTTCTTTCAACTCGTTCGACTATCAGATCCGTTAGCGGTCTAAACAATACGTACGGTATCGAACCCAAGATCGATGCTCCGGGATTATTGTTAATGAAAGTTCCCCGTCCGGGCATTTCAAAGATGTCCGGATGAAGCCCCGCATACTCTGAAACATCGAAGCTCAAACTGTCACCAAGACTCAACGCCGGATATATTTCTCGAACAGTATTCGTAGCGAAGTGAAGCGAAAAAACGATCCAGCAGACCAAGAACAATCGAATTGTCAAGGTTCGGTCATGCAGAATTGCGCGAACGTGCTCATTATCGCCTTGCAGATTCGACTCTTTGTCGGTCATAGCGTCGTTAAATTCAGATCTGTGTTATACCAGCAAATGACTTTGAATTTGTGGTACCTATCCATTGCGATAACGATAAAAAGTCTTGATAGCAATAAACCAGTCCTTGAGGCCGATTTTCTTACCGTCACGCTTGCTCCGCGGAAAATAGCTAATCGGGATTTCCTCAATCTGCCCGCCAAGTGCAAAAACCTTAGCGGTTATTTCGTGATCGAGTTCGAAACCGTTAGATTGCAAATCCAGAGACACGATAACCTCGCGCCTAAATAGCTTGAGTGCCGTCACCGTATCGCTCAAGTAGTGTCCGGTGCAAATACAAGCAGCGAAACTCAAGCTTTGTCCACCGAGATAGGCCAGCCACGACTGGCTCTTGTGTTTACCGGTCAGCAAATTAACTATGCGACTGTATCCAGGATATTTGTAGTACCGGCTCCCATAAACTGCAGCCGTTTGATTTCTCAGCAATGCGGCGACCATTTTCTGATAATCGGCAGGATCGTATTCAAGATCGGCATCTTGAATTATCAAATAAAGACCAGTAGCTGCATTAATGCCGGTTCTGACTGCCCCCCCCTTTCCGGTGTTGCGTTTATGCTTAATCAAACGAACTCCCGGAAACGCTCCGATAATTTCTCCCGTGCCGTCTTTAGAACAGTCATCGACAACAATAACCTCCTTGTCCAAATTGAACTGCGACAAATCAACAGCAATTACCTTTTCAAGTAATTGCCGAATGAATCTCTCTTCGTTATAGGCTGGAACGATGATCGATAGTTTGGGTAATTCCATTCAAATAGTCTTCAACCAGAGAAAGCTCGTCCCGCGTATTTATACCAATAGACTCAATCTCGTTCTGAACTGGGAAAGTCACAACCTCGACCCTACTCGCTACCCATGGGACAAACGGCAAAAAGTTACTCTCACTTGTCTTTTTTCCAACTCCCGATCTAGCCGCAAATTCCGGGAGTAGTTCAAGGTACGTTCGCCGTGTCATGGCAAACAATCCGACATCTCCTTCACCAATCTTCGGCATTTCATCGCCTTCGCGTTGCTGAAGCAAATCAATTATCATACTACTCTGATTACGAACCCAATGAATGTACGGCTGACTCCTAATGACCGTGGGCATTATAACGCCATCGCATCTTTCGGCAAGTACGGCCAATTTTTTCACCGTATTTGGGTTCACAGCAATCTGATCGCACCATGTTATCCAAACTTGATCTCGATCATGATGCAAATTTTTCTCCACACAATTCCGTGCCATCAAGATAGCATCGAGCATACCTGTCGGTGACACTTGTATGGCGATATCAAAAGGACGGTCATACATTTCGCAATAAGCGTCGATAATTGCGGAATGACTCGGATTTATCACCAACACAATGCGATCGACAAACGGCGCATAGAGGTCGATTAGGTAATCAATCATCGGCCGACCATTTACGGGAAATAGCACTTTAGGCACATCAGATTGGAGACGCGAGCCTAACCCCGCAGCTGGAATGATCAACACTCGACCCATTAGAGTACCTCTTTTATAGATCTAAGCATTGATTCAATGTCGGGGAAACTGCCAATAAATCGTTCGTTCTGGATCTGTATCCCGCTTCTAACAATTGCTGAAAATGCGTTTGATGCGAGCGCGGCTGAAAGCCCTGATCTGCTGTCTTCAACTATTAGCGTGCGAATCGGTAAAATATTCATGCGATCCATTATCTTTAGAAATATTTCCGGTGCGGGTTTACCGTTAACTACATCTTCACCAGTGACAATGGTCGAAAACGCCGTCTCCCATCCAAACCGTCGGAGCACCATCTGTGCGGTCTCACGGGACGCACCAGTACCAAGCGCAAGTCGTTGACCTATTTCATGCAGGAACCTTATGCATTTCTCGCTATCCTCAAAGGCGATTTCCCTGTTCACCATGTATTCGCGGGCTCGCTGCTGTTTGAATGCAACCCATTCCGCAATTTGCTCCGGTTTAGGTTCTTTTTCGATCGTCGCTTGCTCTATCACCTCTATTGTGCTGCGACCTGCAATGGATTCGTAACTAGGTCCTGTCAATTCTAGGAGTGACCACAGGTCATTGAAAGCATGTGCGTGGCATGACGACGAATCTACCAAAACACCATCTAGATCGAATATGACTAATTCGAATTCCATAGCTCAAGATAATTCGATCTTGTATACGCCCTCAACCTAATCTCTTACGAGCTATCTTTCACTATCAAATAATCTCCTTCGGTTGGCTCTTTCTTTTTGCGATCAATCGTTCCGCTGCCGCAGGGTATCTCCGACTCGGAAAAACCGATCCAAGCAATTCTTCCGTTCTCAGTGCACTGCGCTTAAACCTGAAAACGCTCGTAAAGACAGTAATTAGGGACAGGAGACCGTCCAAGACAGTCGTTCGCTTCACTTTATCCGGTGAGAGCGGGAAAAACCGTACCGGCGTTTCCAATAATTCAGCTCTGTCCTCCAAAAGCGAGCAAAGCAACTTCTGGTTGAAGTTCGGCGCGTCAATTTCGAGTTTCTCATCAAGCAGATAAGAGGCTCTAACGACCCTGACCGCTGAAAGCGTGTCTGACATATAACGCCCATAACGAAATAAATACGCCAAACTGAGCAAATGGCTACCTACAAAACTGACAGTTCCAAGCAGAAACTTGTCCCGATACCGGAACTTGTATGATTCGACGATATCTTTGACGGATAATCGACGGCTTCCCCATACGGCATCGAACCTTGGATTTGTAAGCGATGAGATCAAATTTACGACCTCTTCCCCCTTGTACATCCCTGAGGAATCAAACAGAAGGACATAATCGAATTCGTTCTCTATCAATGACTTCCGAAACGCGTCTGTTTCCGACTTTCCGTCAGTCTTTACATTACGGACATCAAACGGTAGCAGGCTGGTAAATGTACTGTCTAATGATTCCGTGAAGGAATAAAAAAAGGTGGTCGAAAACGGTAGCCCGTCTAAGCCCCCACGAACCGCTTCAAGTAAGGTCTGGGCGATCTTGTCTAGTGAATCACATTCAAGCAACCAGACCGCGATATTCTGGCTCTCTTCACGGTTTAGGATCGACTTGATAAACGGCAACACGATCTTCGCAGCATCGTGCGTGCCTGTCGTGCCCTCTTCATAATTGCCGATACGAACCAGTCGCGGGTCTTCGAGACTTTCCAGTCGTCCAAGCGGTACATAAGGTTTTTCTTCTTTCGTTTGGCGATGGTCGTTTAGAAGGTAATGTGTAATCAAGCAAGGAGTGGGGATCGGTCTAGTGTTCCGAGCCTTAAGATAAAAGACGGCCCTTTCTATAATATCGACAGCACTACTGTCGGGAATTTCGGCGTCTTCCTGCAAATTGGTAATTAGAAGCTTTACTGCCGTCAGGTTATTTGCGATTGCTTCGCCCAAACCAGGAGTCAAGTATGATGGAAAAAGACTTGAGTGCTGCGTGCCCGGCGAGTAAATTATTAAATCCGCCTCTGAAACCCGATCAATGAGACGCGGGTTGACGGACGGAACCTTTGTGCGTTGTGTAATTAATCTCCGGATTTCTTCATTTGTAGCGGTCGCCGCCCATGCTTCTTCTTCCGAAGTCAAGACTCGATCGAACAGGAATATATCCTTGATGAAATTGCGCTTGGCGGAACTTACTATGTCGGCCTCGGTTGCGAGAAGCTTGTTATCTCGATTTAAGGCAACCAGACATGCGTTTTCGCCACTGGTGACGTTTTCAATTAGCCCTAGAGGCAAACCCAACAATGAACAATAATCATCGATTGCATCGTTAAAACTTCGGCCCATTTCTAGGAAAGACCCAGCGAAGACGATGTTCCCGAGAGCGCAGTCCGAAAAAGAAAAGACACGACTTCCCCGTCCGAGTTCTTTTTCGAATCGAGCCAACTTGGTGAATAAAAGCGACTGTCTTCCAGATTCAAGTTTGGCAGAGTATTCCAGGAGTTTCGTTTGCCAGTCAGTAGTGGGTTCAAAGTTGCGCCCCGATAACATTTGCACTGTCGCTAAACCCTCACTATTCGAACAACCAACCGGCAGTCGGAAATCGAGGATGTCAATTAGCTCAGTTTGGCACGACCTAAGCTCGCGAGCCATTCGTGAGGCATTTTTGCGAAAGTCTGAAGGTCCAAGACAATCTCCTAAATACCTTCGAATCTCGCCAGTAGACGCTCCGTCATCGTATCCATTCACGGCAAGTGTGAGTCTAACTTGCGGGTGATTGATCAACTCCTTGGACAATACCCGCGATCCTCTTCCACCAGAAAAAAGCACCACTTTTACGATGTTCTTGAGTTGACTCCGGCTTTCGCGAAAGTGAATTTCCGTCTCACGTGTTTTCACAGCCAATTTAACTCCTTTTTGTCAGTTACGACTATTTTGGATGAACAAAACTCCGGAAGAATTCGACTCGGTATTTTAGTAAGAAAGTGAATATAAGCCACAAAGGACAACTCTTCAATAGCCCAATTAAGACCAACTCCGGAATCGTATCGAAACTGACTTGGGCTTCGAGAAAATTCACAAAAACGATGTTCTGGCCAAATGACATTACGATAGCGATCGCAACTAGTATCCGCGCGCCTAAACTGAAGCTAGTGTGATTTGCGACTATATAGGCGAGAAGCGGAAAGAGAATAATTAGATAGTGCTCCCAAACCGTTTGCGAAATCATAAGACAAAATGTAATGGACATCAAGAAATTGAATCGACTTCGGGATGCCGTTGTCCAGTGTTCAGTTCGACTCGTCCAAAACAAGAGGCCGAATAAAACAACCACCGAAAGTTTAACGAGCAATAGAAGCGCTCCGATTATTTCAGGATTGACCTGGTCAACGGGCAAAAATCGTAAATTCTCAACCATTACGTAGAGTGAACTGTTATACTGCCAAGAAAACGCTTTGACTGAGCCGAGCATCATGACTTTCAGGAACTCATAGTGCACGTTCCAACCCAAGAGAAAGAACGAAAACAGTCCGATTACCGTAAAAATAAGCAGGATTTCCCTAAGAAATTTCCAACCGGAAACTAGGCCGAGTGGCAAAAGAACAAATACAAATCCCGGTTTAATCAATAATGCCAAAGCGATACATATTGACGAAAGTCGAAATTTCTCTCGCATGTAATAATGCAAGGCGATCGAAAACAGTAGGAAGACCGTAGGGGTCGTTTGCCCACCAATTCGGTAAATTGACCAAATCGGCTGAAATATCAACACTATTCCTGCAAACAAGGCTGCAAAGCGCCAATCTGTCGTTATTTTGGACCCAAGGTATCGACGATTCTGCAAATAAGTCAGGTATAATGCGGCAAAACATGCGAGCGTGTTCTGAATCTTAAAGAGAACCAAGGCCAATTCTGCCGAAAAAAGGCCTAAGGGCATATAAAACAAGGCAGAAATCGGCGCACCCCAGAATGAAAGCTTGCCCTGAGGCATCTCACCATCGATAAGACTTTCCGGCTTGTACAAATCAGATATTTGCCAAGATGCCGCACGCCGTCCGGTATCATAGAAGTTTGCAAAGTCCCAGCCCAAGCCGGCTGGTAAGGCTATCCCAACAATCGCGATGCAAAGGATAAGAAGCAATAATAAGTAGGTCAGTCTACGAAATTGCGAGTTTTTGGTATCGGTTCGCAGCCGATCTATAATGAATTCTCCTGCGACTGATTTCATCGATTCATTGTAATACTTGAATTAAGACAACTTGAGTCGGCTACTTTCGCTGCAAAACTACGTCAACCGACAATGGCCCTTCAACGACTTGGAAACCCCCATTTGTCAGTGAAGGCCCATTCACGATCCATACGGGTCGATCTCTAAAAGCCTGCAGAATTCTGAGACGTAAATTCGGATTTTCATCCCACGCATAGATCGGAACCTCTGCTTGTAGATCAATTGGGTTATATATGGCCGCAGATGCAAAATCAGGGAACTGCTCACCGCGGATGAGAATCAAGCTCTTGCCAAATCTGTATTCACTGGCGAGGTGACGCACATCCGGACGCATTTTAAGATAATGGTGATACTTGTCGATCGACCGCCACGCAGTAAAGCCAATAATCGATATCAGGCTCAAGAAAATCGCAGCCGCGAGTGCCCTAAGATTCAAGATCCCCGCCGTACGCTGGTTGCGATCGAGCCTCGCGCTCAACTCCTGTACCCCCCTCACTGAAAGAACCACACAGGGAACAACCATCAGAAACCAGTACCGTGCGGCGAAATCAGGACCGCCGCTGAACCAATAAAAGAAATGCGTTATGTAAACCGCTGCAAGCATAATCGCCATCTGCCAATCTGCTCCGCGAAATTTTAGCCAAAAGCAGAACAGCAATATTAAGATCAGTGAGCCAGTACTCCAACCGAAAAGTTCGGCGTTGATCGCAGTAATGTTCAGGTTAGAGTTGATTATTGCGTCAAGCGGACTATGTCCTGGATAAGGATCGATTGGCCACCCGCTTCCGCGTTCAGGCCCAAAACCGAATGCATTGCTGTTCACACCCATGTACTTGTCGGCCCAAACCATTATTGGAAATTTTGTTGGGTCTCCGGTCAGCAGATGATTGTAATAAAAAATCGCTACTGCAATAAAACTGATACCTAGTATCCAGGCAAGAATTCCTGTTAATTTCAAGCGCTTGCGACCAATACCGATTACCCATAGTCCAAGTAAAAAACCCATTATCGCCCCTTCTAGGGGACGAATCATCCCAACCATACCGGTCGCCATTCCGCCTACCAACGCCAAGAACGTACTGCGATTTTTCCCCGACCAAACGACTGCAACTGCAGCAAGTAGCGCAAAAGCCAATGCCGACATGTGAGTCATATAGCTCATCCCAACAAATGCGTGCCATGGTGATAGAGCCAAGAGCGACACAGTCAATCTCGCCGTTTGTCGGTCATACAATTCATGTACCAGCAAAAACGTAAGCAAAACGCACATACCTGATAAAACCGGATTAACCACCCAGTCTGCGTTCAGAATCACACCGAATGAAAGCACCAAAGGCCAGCCAACCGGCGGAGTCGCATACCATCTCTGGGTGTCGAAATCGAACAGATCCAAGTTGAACGCCTCCAGCGGTACAGGGACAGGCATAGAAAGCATACCCGATGCCAAATAGCGCGCTTGGTACAGATATGCTACTTCATCACCTAGGTGTGGATGACGTTCGTAGACAAAAAAGCTCAAAACGCCAGCCAATATGGCTGCAAAAATTGCGGCTGCGATAGCGACGGGATCAAATTTCCACTTGCCGCGCGAGGCTGATCTTGACAATCGCTCCATTCGAGTGCGCCAAAGAAGTACGACGGGTTCAGGAATCGCCCATACCGCAATCACGATATTGATCAAATTTATAAACTGAATGAACCCAGCAAGTGGGATTTCTTGAATATAAAGGCCGGTGTCTCGCGATACCGTGGCACTTGTGACGAAGAAACAAAAGACTAATCCGGCAAACTGCCAAGAATTAAAATTGCCGGAGACCCACGATTTGATTTTATTGAATCGACCGCGTAATCCGATCAATACGAAAATCGCCTGAAGAGCAATCACCGATACGAACCACGGCGAAGCTGAAATCAATGTCATGAAAGGCCGATAATGTGGGTACCTGATCACCTGACCCGCATCGATTAATTGCACTGCAGCTGCCTGCCCAACTAGTATTAATGCCAGCCAGAAGGCGGTCTCCTTCCATGATTTCGATGATCCATATCCTACCAAGAAGAGGGCAATTGCAAGGGCAATCGGGAAACACACATTCCCTCTGAAAAATCCTTCGCCGTCTCGATACTGCGGCGATAAAAAAGCAAATACAAGGCTACCCAATGCGGCCGTCCAACATGCGATTCGGAGAAGCCTATGAAACAGGTTATGACTCGAGGCCGATGTAATGGATTTCACGTCTTTCAATATACGATGCCCAAAGCACTTTTAAGCGAAGTCTTGGTACTACTTAAGCTATTCCCTAACCGTCTTAAGATCGTTCGTTTGGCAATCAGCCACGAAAGGAATAACACGATACACTCAACAAAAAACAGCGCTGCCGCAGACCCGCTGATTCCCGCATAAAAATAACCGATAGGGATGAGTATTAAGGCGATTAAGGTACCAAGACCCATTGCGAGCATTTCTCTACTCTGATAACCTGCGGCAATTAATCCGTACCTGAAATGCCCGCTATACGCCGCAGCGATGCACGCGCCTCCTAGCCAGCTGAGTGCTTCTGCCCCCGGCGAAAAGTCTGGACCGTACACAGTTGTCATTACAAACGGTGCGGTCGCGATCCAAATTACACCTACCAATAGACTTAAGAGCGCGACAATCTTGATCGACTTTCGTAGCATTGCTGCCATTTGAACGGGCCCGAGCTCCCATGCACGTGACAAAGACGGAAGCATATTGAAGAAGTAAAGCCATACGAAGGTGTGTAGGGCGATGTATATCCTCATTGCTGCTGCAAAATATCCCGTATCCTCAGCTGTCGCGACCAAGCCAATAATGAAGGTGGCTCCCCACATTTTCACGACCCAAAATAACTGACTTAAACCGATCGGAGTACCTTCGCGGAAGAGTCTCATTGAAAAGGCCGGCCGAAGTTTCACACTCTTCGTTGAGTACCTGATATACGAATAAATGCTCACCATTGCAGCTGAACCAACGCCTACGAGCTCAGCAATTCCAACCCACACCAGATCGTTCACTTCGCTCACGAGTAAAAACACGGCAGTGACAAAGATCGATTGACGGACAAGTTGCGTTACGGCTACGATTCCCATTCGATCCTGGCCCTGAAATACCCACTGAAGTAGAAATGGCAAGGTCCAAAGACTAAGCCCATAAACCAAAAGCAGATTCTTTGTGCTTTCGTCGCGTACAAAGAACAACGCGAAGATAACGATTATCGAATATCCTAATCCTGCAAGAAGAACACGGGCCGTTACGATCTCCCTCACCAGCCGAGGTGTCTGGTCGGGAAATTTGGCGATCTCTCGGGCACCGTAAGCGCTAAAGCCCTGATCGACAATAAGACTGGTGCACATAAGTACCGTACCTGCCCATTCGATATATCCGAATCCAACAGGTCCAAATATACGTGCAAGATAGGCGAATGCGACAAAGGTGATCACCTTAGTGAATGCCTCTGCCCCAGCAAGAGAAAGGAAATTTCCGAAGAGTGATCTTGACAAAATCCTATCGACCTAATCGTTCATACGGCTATTTACATCAAGCGATCGGGGCCTGCTGCGACCGGTGTCTGCACGACCAGTTACGTACCCGACGAATTCTCCGATCGACCAGAAGATCTGTAGGACAAAGATCAAAGGCAAAGAAAACACGATCTTCTTTGTATGTCGATTTTTCTGAATTCCTCTAAATACGATTCTTGAAGTGAGAACGAAAGGCAATGCAAAGGTAAGGCAGGTGAATACCATCCGTTTTAGACTAGAAATTTCGCTAGCCCGCGTCCCAGCAAATGAACGCCCCCAAACGATTCGTTCTTTCAAAGCTGGAACGAAACGCAGGTTGCTTCTCTTTTGAAACACCACCATATTCGGATCAAGCCTCAACTCGCCGCCCTGGCGCCGTATCTCCCAATTCACAGATGTTTCGTGAAAAGCACTGTGCCATTGCTCTCTAACGGCCATGAGTGCATCACGTTTATATGACACGTTACTATCGCTTACGAATTCAACCGCGTCCAATGGAACTGGATTTTCATATCGTCCGAAGTCGCAATAATATACTGCCCAGTTGAGGAGGCGATCGACGCCATTTTCTACGGCGCCACCTATCGCGGATGCTTTGGAGTCGCGATGCGCGACAATTACAGCGTTACACCAACCGGCCGCCGGTGCAGCATGATCCTCGATTAGTGCAACTATTGGAGCTGTCGCAAGCCGAAGCCCGATCGCTCGTAGAATATCGTGATGTTCGCGACTATTTGAACCGTATTCCGTTGCGTCAACGTGATCGCGCGAATCAACAAAATTGACAAATGGGAATTTCGCGGCTAGTTCGCTCACATCTTCGAGTCTCGCGTCGTAAGGGACAATACACTCGATCTCGAGATCCTCCGCGTCCCTGCTCAGAACTTCAAGGCAGGATTCAGTTGCATGTCGACCGCCCTCGATTATTGCCACAACAATAGACAGTACTGGCCCGGATGGTTTAACTTCTTGCAATTGAGATTTCACTTTTTTACTCGATCTTTTTCAAACTATCACCAGGACCCAATAAAAAACCAACGCACTCACCGAAAACATAGGTCGCCATTATTGGCACCATTAAAGGCGTTATCGCGACAAACTTACCCACGTTGCGTTTACTCGCGAGCACACGCGAAGCTATGCGTGCCCAAAGAAGCGGCATGAGAATAGGTGCCAGGAAGACATAAAACAGCTTGAACAAAAGCGACACATGATCACGACGAACTCCGGCAAACGCCCTGCTGAATAAATATCGTTGGTGAAGGTAATACGAAAGTCCAGAAGGCACTGTACGTGACACAACTAGACGGGGTTCGGTAAGAAACCGCTCGCCCGAATCGAGAAGTGTCTTATTCAAACTAGCTTCCCAGTACCCGCTTCCTGTTGTCGGAAGATACTTCAAGAGAAGGTCCCGACGGTAAACGCAGTTCGCAACACAAACGTCATTCGTTTCACCACTTATGCCGGGAGGCATATACGAATTGTACTCAGTAAAATAAACGGCCCAATCTGTCAGCCTTTCGTAATCTGCGTCTGCAACGATTCCGCCGATCGCAGCCGGATTCCCCTCGATCGACTTCATTATGGTCTCGATCCAGTCCTCTTGCGCAACACAATGCTCTTCTATGATCGCAACAAAGTTGGCTTGGGCTTGAGAGATACCATATCGTCTCAGGTCAGGGACGCTTTCGCCGGGCGGCCTGCGAAACACCTTCAACCACCTGTATTCTGATTCGATCCGGTCAGCCAGGTCTGCTCCCGCCCGATCGATAAGTATGCACTCGATGTCGTCTGTCGCTATCTGTTTCTCAAGCGATCTAAGGCATCTATCGATATATGGTGCGCCAACACACGATGCGATCACGACTGACAGTTTAGGTTTCGATACTTGCATAAGTAGCCAATACGCCTTGAAATCGAGGACGCAGAAAGCAATTCGAATCCTCGAAACAGCAATATGAGAGACACCGAAAGCTCGGACGTTACTCGGTTCGATTCAAGTTGTGAAATCACTTGCTAAGAAACTCAGTAGTGATCATTCGACAAATTGATCGTCACGAAATCACAAACATACTGATCCAGCACCGAAAAACACAAACTCGATTCAGGCGACCCAAACGCGAATCTCGATTGCGGTCCCAACCGATACGACGACAAATTGATTGTCGCACGATCCGGCAATGGCGTTTCCAACCCACGTGTAAAATCACTAAAGGAACTGATATTTCACTATTTGGTATTGCCCGACATCGATTGACGTCAGATTTCACGGGAATTTGCCAGCATACGACTCGAGACCGTTACAAATTCAAACCTATGGAACAGTAAAAGATCCAGTTAACGAACAGCAAACAGGATTATAGGTTCGGTATACGAAACCAATATTTTTGTTGGCCCAAAATGCGCATAAATTGTGAAATTAACCTAGATCATCGCAGTAATCGCCTTTGAGAGTCATCAAACACATCTCAGCATCCATGATCGCAACACGTCTGAACATTCTTGGCGATTTGCATAAGTTAGCTCAACGCGGGTGAAAACAACAAATGGTGTCCCCAAAAGGACACCATTAATGGACGGAAAATCAAAATGGTGATCCGACCAGGACTCGAACCTAGGACCCAATGGTTGAAAGCCGGCGTACCTTTATATTCCTCGATTATCATGACCTATCTTGTGTATTATCGAACACCTTGTTTTATTGATCTCTCTGCGACTCAAGGAATCTTCTGGCGATTTGCGATAACCTGAAAGATCATGTCAAAAGGTGATTGAAAAGGCGAGTGACCGTGGGATAGATATGAGCGTTTTTCACGTTGTTTACGCGTTTTAACGAGAGCGACAGGCACAAGCATATGGCGAGAGGATTTGGTTGTTATATGCGTGCGTGTGCTTGGATTTTGCCCGGATTGCACCGCATTTTCCCGCGAAGCGCGAAGTTCGGTTCAAATACAGCGGTTTCGACGACTGAGGGTCCTGCGAAGCTACAATGCTTCGAGCCCTGACTCGCTCGCATATCACTGAGACGGTACCAAGCACGCAGATTCTAATGGTCACGGAGAGATTTCCGTTCGGATGCACCATACGAACCCGGTGATTTTACCTGTACCACATGGTCGATGGGTACCGCATGAACAAGTATTAACCCTATGGAATAAAATCAAGAAATATCTACTGAGCGAAACCGAGGGATGGATTGAACTAGCAGAGTCGGAATTTTTGTCGCATCATAAGTCCGATCATTCAACGGGCGACCAGATCAGCAGTCGGTTTCTCACATCGATAAATGCATAGGGTGCAGCAACGGCCAACTTTTGGCATGTTGGAGTCCAGGGGAGCGTATGGTGTTTCGAAAAATGTGCTTTGCTCATTGTTTCTGCGACCACCAGGAAGCGAGTTCAAAATCATTCCATACTTTCTGTGAGCCCTCGTTGAACATCCTTCTATCCCAAACGTGGTAACCGCTTACCCACACTCTGTAATCTGCAAAAGAGATTTAGCCTCTTCATGTCCGTTAGCGAGTTGGGTGGGATGTTGGCGACGCGGGGGCCGCCAACAAATAAAGCATGTGCGGAGGTCGTTTCCTGACCATGCTAATACGGCTGACGCGAGGCTGCGACAGAAGCGTCCGGCGGACAAATTGCCACTAGCGAACGGGCGGTAGCGTTCGCGGACCGGCCTGTTCAGTCAGGGGTCCGGAAACTGGCTTCGAAGCGCGGTAGTATCCCTTCGAAAAGAGTATCCAGATGATCGCGACAAAAATTACCGCCACCAAGATCTGTTTGAGGATTAGTATGGGCCAGCGGACGTTGAATAGGGTGTAGGCAAAGATGCACGAATAGGCGAAATAGACCGCGAGGTCGATCGAGGCGTGTATAACGGCAGGAGAAGGCAGGGCAACCGCAAACGGGAGCATGACTAGCAACAGCGCTGCGGAAAGTATAAATGTTTGGGCAACAAAAAATATCGCGGAAATTACATATTCGATCAAGTTTAAGTCTGCTTTGTAATAGAGCACGGACCAAAGTAGACCCCAGACGATCGTCAGTCCGAAGTTCATGAGTTCGATCGTTATTCCTCCCTGAGCCTGCACAACGAGGGGATTTTCAGGCACAACTGAAACAGCCGCGAGTTTTACCGTTACTTCAATGAAGAAAGCGTAGAAGAAATACCTAACAGGATTGATGTACGCGACCCTTTTGCCGGCAAGATAATCACGAACGAACTGTCCGGGAGAAACCGTTAACGCCCAAACAGTCCGGGCAGTTTTTGCCGCCTCGATCTTTCGAAGCTGAATATAGACCTCTTGAGCTAACGAACTTAAAGAGTATCGTTCGGCAGAAGACGCTTGACCGCAAACCTTACAGAACTCCCCGTCGATGGCCGTTTCGCAGTTGAGACAGTTTTTGCCGGCCGCGGCATCGTGACCCGCATTTGAAGGCGCTCTGTTGGACGACATGTTCAAAACCAATTATGCGATTACCACCTCAAGAGCTCCCGTCCGTTACCCTTTTGGATTGGCCTAATTATTCCGCCTTTGCCGTGGTCAGTAGCAAGAAGAACGTGCAAGGGCTCTCTCATCTTCGCGGACGTACCTATTCGGCCAGGGCGGTCATTTCCGACGACTTTGACCCACGATGTATTCTGCATTGGCGTCTCTAAAGGACAAACGGGAGCCGAACAACAAAGGCCGAGCGGTTAGAGGTCTCCAGCACTCACGCTAAAGTTTCTTCCAGGTCATGCCGCTGTCACCCTATCGGTGTTCGGCAAAATCGAAACGATGATCGCCGGCGGTCCGTCGGTTTGACACTGCCGAAGAGTCCCCGCATTACCCGCCCGACTGCGACCGCTCTAAAATCGGAGCAGGCACCTAACCGCGTTTGAAAACTCTTCAGGTTTCCAGTCTCCTGCTCGCGCTCGTCTCATTCAGCGCACCGTCTTTGCATGCCGGGTAATAGCTTTATGGAACCCGGCCGTCTCGGCTGGAATCGAATTGAACGCAACTTTGTTTTCTCCAGTCAGAAGTTCCGTGGCGTCTAACGAATAAAGAATTTGATTTGCATCGTTGTCCGGACTGATCACTGCGCCAGAGATCGAGACTCCCGCGAATACTCCTTTACTTCGCGAGTACGAAAGGATCTCGGCCTGTAACTGCGCGTCCGTTGTCGCCCGAACCGTGCGGCCTACTGGGCCCGCTGCGGCCGCGGCTTCACCGCCGATCTCAAATCTATCCTCGAGCAAATTCTTCAGACTGTCGTCCGTCATGAATAGCATCACGACGTCCGTGGATGACCCGCCGATCTGAAACCCAACACTCCCGCCACCGAGCTTGAACAGTGCGGGAGCGCTCCAACCGCCCTTCACCCGACGGGAGATCAATCCCTTTCCACCTCGTCCGCCGACTATGAAGGCCGCTTTGATAACCCCGGGGAAGACGGCGATTGCCTTAGCTTTCTTCAAAAGGCTTTGTGGTATCGACTTGGCGGGTATCGTCATTAATTCGTTGAGTACCTTGGTCGCATCGCCAGCGGTCTTTGCGGCCTCGGCACGCTCTTTTGCGTCCTTTTTCTGGGCTGCAGCACTAGTGACGAAAAAACAGAGTCCGACGAACATGATCAAGGTACACCCAAGGAATGGTCTTATGAATTTCATCTCTGCTCTAAGCTCCTTTTTTTTTCCAATTCAAGCGGCCCTGCGAACCGGCCAGCAACGTCTGAAAATGGCAGCTCCGCTTCCAATATGCTCTCAAATTTGCCGAGAGGTTCTACTCCCACTTCTTGCCTGCAAGCAAAGCCCTAAGTTGCTCATACAAGCTCTCGGGCCGCAGTTCTGTCCGACGCGCCCGGCTCCAATTTTTCATCAGCCGATGCCAGATTCCTGAAAGGCCCCCTAATATCAACCCGACCGGTAGTAACCAAGTCGTTGTCAAAAGCCGTTGTGATCTTGCTGATAACCTCATTATTGACGGCTGCAATTTACCGAATGACGATCCGATCTCTTAGCTTTGGAAACAACCGATTTACGGTTTGACTTCGTTAGCGCGAAACCACCCGCCCTGGCCACAATGGCCGTGGGAGGATCTAGTTATCTTCAGGGAGCGAGTCACCGCGCTTCAGACCTGAGTACTTGTTTCCGGTAATCCACGTCGGAGGGGCAGTGGCCTGCGCGACGCGATACCCCAGTATGCCCATCATGTCCGCAACGGTCTTAGCTCCGGGCCAATACCAATCTTTGTAAACGTCATCGGTCGGTTGGTGGTATTTGGTTTCCTCGAACTCGTTGAATCGGCGAACAAATCCTTCCTTTGTCGCTTCGGGCGAACCTACGAGCATCAATGCGGGTATACCGCGCGTTACAAAGGGATAATGATCGGATCGGCCGAATACACCTTGTTCGGGAATCGGATCTTCCATCGGGGTGATGTTGTATGAGCGGGCGACCTCATTGAATATGGCCCCAAGCGTGGAGTAATCAGCACCAAACCCAACCATGTTCTTAATTGGACCCATTATCTCGGTGCCGATGCCGTCCAGGTTCAGGTTTGCGGCGATCTTCGTAATTTCCCACTTTGGATTTTTAGCGAAGTAGTATCCGCCCAGAAGCCCATATTCCTCCGAAGTTGTCGACACGAATACCAGTGAGCGTTTTGGTTTGACCTTCATCTTAGAGAATGCCTCTGCGACGGCCAACATCTCGCCGTTGCCGATCGCGTTGTCTGCTGCTCCGTTATAGATCTTGCCGTTTAGCAGCCCGAATCCGTCATAGTGAGCTGTGAAGACCACGGCTTCGCTCTTGAGGACGGGATCAGAGCCTTCGATGAATCCCACAACGTTGTGAGAATTAGCCTCTGTCTGCTTTGACCGCAGATGCACTTTCAGGTTCGGCTTCAGTTCCATCGGTTGAAACTCAAGGTCTGATGCGTCATCCATCGCTTCACCGATCGTCATCCCCGAACCTGCAAAGAGCTTCGCTCCGGCCGCATCGCCAAGGAACATCACCGACAAAGGAAACCGTTCTTTTGCTTTCTCAGGAGTTGCGATATTGCGGCGAGCGGTTTGGTCAACAATAAAGTCGTGTTTGTAGAGCTCGCGCCCATTGCCCACGAGAAGCACTCCGACGGCCCCACGCTGGAGCAAAAGTGGAACCGCAGAGGATTTATCCGTTATCTCTTTCCATTTTTCTGCTGTGTAGTTTCGCGGCGGACCGTCTATAAGCACAACGATCTTACCCTTTAGATTTGCATCCTTAAGGTCATTTCGGCCGAGCTCATCTGAGACGTACCCGTGGCCGACAAAAATAAGTTGGCTCTCGCCGCTCATATCCGCGAGGAGAAGAGGAGCGCTCCAGTCCGTTCCGTAGACCAATTTCTGGCCATTAAGGCTTACCTCGGTCTCGTCGGTAAACACTGTTTCAACAAACGGCATCGATTGAAGATATGTGCCGTTATCGCCGAGCGGCTTCAGGCCCATGGCCTTCATCTGGCTTGCGATCCAGCTGGCGGACATATCGCCGCCCCGTTGGAGCGTTCCGCGGCCTTCGAATCGGTCAGACGCGAGTTCGGTCGTAATGCGCTTTATCGTCGAAACCTTTATGTTTCTCGTCAGCCGTTTTTCGTCCGTTGAAAGTCGAGACTGAGCTGAAACGCCGGTCGAAAGAAATGCCGCGAGAATTAAGAGTACGATGCACTTTCTCAAGTATGTAGTAGTTTCAGAAATCATAGCGATCCCTCGTTTATGTTTGATCGGCCACTCTGCGTGATAACAGATCGGAAGACAGCGTGCCTGGGCAGCGTCCACTCTTTGCGCGTAAATCGGGGCCGCTTCGATGCTTCGAAGAAGCCCCATAATTGTTAATTACACTTCGGATGCGAACCGATGTCGCTCACGGAATCAAATCGTCCATCGGCGGTAGCAACTTGAATACACTGGCCGCTTGAGCGTCTCCACCAGATGGTGTAACTGGTGTTTCCGGTCTTGAACGTGTCAACGTTTCGGAATCCGCGGGAGCGAAGTTCGGATTGGCCTGAAGACGCTCGTGCGCCGACAAGGTCACTTACATCAACACCGTTTCCACTATTTCCGCCCCAGTTTCCGCTTTGATTGTTGTTGCCGCCCCACTGATCGCGGGTATAGGAGATTCGTTCGCCGGTGTCCGTCCGGGTCGTAAGGATTCCGTTGCCCTGCCGGGTGACGCTTGCGGTTGCGCCATTGAGATTCAGGTAGTTTCCGCGGGTAAAGGTACCGTTGGACGCCTGGCCATTGATGTAGACCTCAACCGATCCACCGGAATTTATGATCAGACGGATATCTTCGCCCCGAGGGCCGCGTCCGAAGAATGTCCCGCGTGCCCAACTCGGCGGGTTTATCTGTCCACCGCCGGTGTTTCCTGCATTGTCGCCGCCCCAACCTGATCTGGTATAGGCGATCCGTTCACCGTTGTCGGTTCGGGTCGTTAGGATGCCGTTGCCCTGTCGGGTAACGCGCGCGGTCGCGCCGCCGATGTTTAGTAGATTTCCAGAGGAAAACGTTCCATTGCTTATACCGCCATTGATACTTGCAGTCACACTTCCGTTGTTGCTTATGGTCAGCGTGATCTGCTCACCGCCGGGGCCGCTTCCATACCACGTACCGCGAGCCCATGACGGCGGATTTACCTGTCCGCCACCCCAGCTTCCGCCACCCCAGTTTCCGCCGGATTGCAAGTTCTGATTACAGTCTTCAGCCGGTGCAGTGCCTATCGACTCGAACCGTCCGTCGTAGGTCGAGACGATGACGCAGGTCCGCGATGAAGACCGCCACCAGTTCGAATACGAACGATCGTCGCTCTTTGAGCTTTTCACTTTTCGGTATCCGCGGTTGCGAAGCTGCGTCTCGCCACTCGAGGCTCGTGCGTCGATCAGATCTCTCACATCTGACGGCGTGTCTTGTGCATAGGTTGATATAGCCAACATCGTGCTGACCAAAAGTACTACTGATAAGTTTCTAAATGTCATAAATTCGTCTCCATTGATCTCACCGGATCGAGCCGTTTCTCGGCTTCCGGGCTCCAAGTCTTAACAGTTCGAACTGCTTCGCGTCCGCTCCCTAACACGCTCTAGAACTCGGTCACCTTATCGACAACAAGCTGCCAGGAAGCTTCGCCAGCCCGCAACTTATACTGGATCTGACGGGTCTTCCCGGTCTTATTAGCCTCGCTAGTGGCACCGTCATAGACCGAGAACCTCCGCACGAGCGAGCTCTCAACGACGGCAAATTCATCACCGCCATTGAACCCAACTAGCTCTTTTGAGTTCGGGTCGTCAGCCGGTAGGTTGATCTCGCTAAGCGATTTTTTCTTGTTCGCTGAGTATGCGATCAAGCTTGTCTTTTTCTTTCCGTCTAAGTCGCGTACGTAGATGTAAATCTCGGGCGATTGATCGACATTCAGGTCGCCAACCTCAGCACCGTAAACCTCTCCGCTTACAGCCTTCATCTGGACATCATTCGATATTTCAAGGCCGGCGGGCGTTACCTTTACGGTATTTCCGGACGTCGTATTGGGACTCTCGACGACAAACTTGATCCCGTGGAGCTCAAACGTCTTGGTAAACGGCTTTTGAGCAGCCACCGAATTTGAGTTTGTCGTAATCAAGGATTCCGACACGCGGCCGCTGTTAGCCGAGACCGCCTTCGGTGAGTTCGTGCCGTTGTTAATCGTAGCCGGCGAACCGCATGCAGCTGATAGGAATGCAAGAGTCAACACCGCGGTAAAGGTATAATCGTGTTTCATAATCTTGTTCAAATGTGCCGGAAATCGGTGCATGGCGAGTTCTCCGAGATCGAACTACAGGGCTCTCACCGTTAGTCCAGTAATTCCTCGCTGGATCTCTCCCCAACTCCGCGAAGAAACCAAAGCCCGACAAGAAAATTCGGTAAAACGAACAGCACTGGCGCAAAAAGAAGAAAAAGACCAGGTTCTGTCGGCTCCACCGGAGCGGCAGGATGTCCATGCCGGGTGCTGATCGTAAAGACGCCAAAATCCCACAGCCAGTGAACGATCATTGCCGGAATGATCGAGCCTGTTCTGATCAGAATGGCGATGAACAAAACTCCTGACATCGCGGCCGCGACAGCTTGCGTAGTGGCCGCTCCCCAGTCGCCGGTAGTGATCCCATTCAGCACATGCACCGCGCCAAAAATCGCCGAAGTAATAGCGATCGCGGGCCAAGGCCGCATCGCTGATCTGGCTCCGCTAAAGAAGATGCCTCGGAACGCGAGCTCTTCCGAGATTCCGACCATCAGCGTGTTTATCCCAACGAAGATCAACACCTTGAGCGGCGGATAGCCGAGGAACAAGCCAACAGAAAAGAAGCCAAGAATCAAAAGTGCGGGAAGCCATAGGACCACGAGGCTTTTCGTGCTTCGAACAGGCTTCAGCCCTGAATCACGGGCCCAACCAAAGACGCCAACTACCGCAAGCAAGAAAACAAGTCCGACAACCAAGCTGGTCGAGATATGTCGGCTGATCATCTCCCCCTGCCCCATGGTGCCGTCGCCAACTTCTAATTTTGCGCCGCCCATAATGATCGCGAGGTAAACGACCAGAACGATGAAAGATATGACAAACCGTTTATACATATAGGCCTCTATTCATGGGACTTCGTATGCGGGCCCGGACATATAGCACGAGCCCGCAATCAGGTCATTTACAGTTATTCGCGTTGTTGCGAAGAATGGAACTGACGCGGCCATTTCGAACCGCAACCTGAACACACTGGCCCGTGTCGTCGTTCTTCCAGTATGTATAGCTCGTCGAACCGGCCTTTCTGCCCTTCACGTTGCGGAATCCCCGGGACTGCATTTCGGTCTCCGCCCCGGCAGCCCTCGAACCGACCAGATCACGAAGGTCAACCTGCTCGGAACCGCCGGCCGAAGCCCCTCCGCCCGCTCTGCAATCAGCCTCAGGCCCCTTCACGATCGAATCGTAACGGCCGTCAACCGTAGCAACCGTCAAGCAGATCTTGCTGGATGCTTTCCACCAATTCGAATATGATCGGTCGTCCTGCTTTACGGCTTTGACAAACTTGAAACCGCGACTTTTGAGTTCGGATTCGCCGCTCGACGCACGTGCGCCGACCAGGTCCTCGAACTCGTCGGAGCCGCCTCCAGAGGCCGAACCTGGATCTTCGCCCTTTTCGCAGTCAGCGGCAGGAGCAGTGACGATCGAATCGTAACGCCCCTCGACCGTCGCTACCGTTACGCAGGTACGCGAAGAAGACTTCCACCAGTTTGACCATTTCCGGTCGTCACCCTCGGTCGTCTTAACGAACTTGTAGCCCAAGCGTTGAAGCGTGGCTTCCCCGCTCGATGCCCGAGCCCCAACTAGAGTTCGCAGTTCTGACGGAGTGTCCTGGGCCTTAACTTCGCCGATCCCGATAACAAGGATGGAAAGCAAAAGTAATAATCGTAATTTCATAGTATCCTCTTGAAAGTTCTAAAATTCTCCGAGAAATGTTGCCATCACCCGACCATTTCTTCCTTGGTTCTTTTACCGATCCCTCGCAGCAGCCAGAGTCCATAAAGGAATCCCGGAAGATCGAACAAAAGCGGGCCCATTAGAAGCAAAGCACTTGATGCCGGAGTTACATTCGCGTCCTCGGGCCGGCCCGCAGTGAAAACAAAGATGCCAAAATCCCATAACCAATGGACGATCATCCCCGGAATGATCGAGCCGGAACGAAGCAATAGTGCGGTAAATAACACAGCTCCCATTGCAGCCGAAACCGCCTGTGCCGCTGAAAAAAGAAACTCCTCCGTGATAAACCCGTTCAGAGCGTGAACAGCACCGAATGCGACCGAAGCGAATGCAATTGCTGCAGGCAACCGGAATCTTGATGCGGCCCCGTTCAATAAGATCCCCCGGAATCCCATCTCTTCAGTTATTCCGACAAGAAGAGTGTTGACCCCGATGAACAGCAGTGTTTGCTCCGGTGGAAACCCGATCACCGCTCCCAAAAGGAAGAAGCAAACTATAAAAAGGGCCGGAAGCCAGGCAAGAGACACACTCTTTAAGGTTCGCGGCGGCACGATCCCGATCTCTCGGCTCCATCCGGAGACCAGGGTGACAACTGTGAGAAAGATCAGTCCAACAACCGGAGCGATTAGTATCTGCTTACTGGCAAGGTCGTTCAGGCTGATATTGCCCGCGCCGACCTGTAGCTTTTGACCAACGATTATCAGTAGTAAATAGATCGTGCATACGACGATCGACGCTACGAACTTGTTGTTCATCTGTGACCCACCAATTGGGTAAAATGACAGCTATCGCACCCCGCTGATCGGCGATAGCCGTCCAAGGATCTATCGACAATATGGCGAAGATCCGATGTCTCTGACATTCTCATAACGCCCGTCAGAGACGATAACCTGTACACACTGGCGGGTGTTGCCATTCCACCAAACCTGGTAGCTGGCGTCTCCGACCTTGTAAGTGTTGCGATTCTGAAAACCACGAGTTCGCATTGCGTTCTCCGCTCCTGAGGCTCGATCACCTTGAAGGTCGTTAACGTACACGTGCGGATGATAACCGCCCCACCCGGAGCGATAGTTAGTATTGTTGTTTCGCTGTCTGGCCCCGGCTGAATAGCCCGAAGAATATTCTTTTGTGCTGTTCCAGTTGTGATATGTGGTGCTGTACAGGCCGTCACGGTAGCCGCGCTCGTATTCTGCCTCGTGATTGTTATCGTCCCAATGCTTCTCGTCGTCGTGATCATGGGCCTTGTGAATGATTGCGGCCGTACCACCGACCGCCGCCGCCGCCGCGAGAGCAATGGCGATCTTAGTCCCTGTGCTCATCCCGGATTTCTTTCCGCAGTCTTCATTTTCGGCGTCCTTGATCTTGGAGTAACGACCATCGGCGGTTAGAACCATCACGCACTTCTTCTTGCTTGAGTTCCACCAATAACTCCAGCTCCCCGCATCGGTCTTTGCAGTATGGTGATGTTCATACCCGCGATTCTCGAGTTCCGTCTCGCCCGCTGCGGCCCGTGTGTCCACAAGATCCTTGAGAGCGTCAGCCTGCGCAAATCCCGAAACCGCAAATATCGCGGTAAGTGCGAAGATCCCCAAAGCCTTTCCATTAATTGCCATCATTTTTCCTCCAAATTCATTGCCCATGGCCGTTGCCGATCACCTTGGCCACTTGTTATCGGCCGCGTTCGCGTCCATGAATATTCCGCCGTCGAGAACGATCGAGCGTACCGACTTCGGCACGTTTATCCTAGTTTCGACTTCCTTAGTGTTTTTCCTCCAAATATCCGGACCTTGGCGGATCGTTTCTGATGATCCATCTGTAAACGTCACGACCATATTCGCTGGTGCAGGGTAGCCGCCAATATTCTTCAGCATCACTATTGTGCCGCCTTGCTCTGCCCTGACATCGACGATCGCATGGTCGATATACCCGTGCGAGAAGAACCAGGCGTTCCAGAACCAATTCAGATCCTTCTCAGTGTGTGTGTTGAAGCTGTAGAACATATCCCACGGCATCGGATGCTTACCGTTCCAGTCATTCATGAATCCGTGCAGGCCTTTCCGAAAGTCGGTATCCCCGAGCAGTTCCTTGAGGGCAAGATAACCAAGGGCCGCCTTACCGTATTTGTTATCTCCATAGGTTTGGACCAATCCGGAGACTGCATGCTCGGGCGTCATTATTGGAAGATCGGCAGAAGGGTCGGCATTATTTACCCAGTTGGCAACGCGGATCTTTTTGAATAGATCGTCCGTAAAAGGCTGACCGAAGCGCTTGTGATTAAAACCGTACTCGAAGGCGGTCGTCCATCCTTCTTCCATAAAGGAATATCGGCGTTCGTTGATGCCCATAAAGAACGGAAAGTAGGTATGCAGGATCTCGTGTGCGGCGATAAAATGCTGAAACTTAGGGTCCTCTTGGGAACTGTCATTGGCCATCATCGGGGCTTCCATGTCGGCTGTGCCGCGGAAGATGGTCATCTTTGGGTACGGATAAGGAATTCCTGGCCAGTCGTTCGACGCAAAGTCGAGAGCCGATTTGATGTATGTCACCATTTCGGTGAAGTTCTTCGATGTCTCGTCATAGGCAGCCTGAGTGCTGGCTCGACGGCCGGACTTCTTATCGACCACGATACTGCTTGCATCCCAGATGTAGTGATCGCTGAGTCCGTAAACCACGTCCGGGACATTCTCGGATCGCCATTTCCACGTGACGGTGGGTGTTTGAGCAGTAACCGTTCCTGCCCTGACCTCGGCGAGCGATGCGACATTGATCACCGCGTCACTTGTGAACGACCGCTTTAGGCGTTCGGCATGTTTTGGCTGAAGGACCTCATCGATATTGATGAGGGTTCCAGTCCCCCAAACTATGAAATTCTTCGGTACGTTCACCTCTACGTTGTAGTCGTTGAAATCGCCAAAAAACTCGTGTCCGCCCAGCAAATGCTGATCGGTGTCCCAACGGTCAACATTACTTAGAACTGCCACCCGCGGATAGAAATAGGCAATATAGAAGGTCGTCGGATCGATCGCCCCATCACGATCGGGTTTTTCAGCGAGTTCGTAGACCCACTTGAAGGAAAGCGTCGTCGCTCCGCCCGGTGGTATCGGCTTCTCGAGGCCAATGGCGTTCAGCGACATTCCTTTGATATCGAGAAGCGGTTTCCATGGTCGAACCACCCCGTTCTCGGCGAATTCGGTGATCACCACATCCGAAGTGAGTTGTTTCGTATCAACGTTCCGCTCACGAGCGGATTCCGGCGCGTGTGCATTCATCTCAAGACGAACTATGAGCCGGTCAAGCGTCAACGGACTATTGTTCTTGTAAACAATTTCTTGGGAGCCAGAGACGTACCTGCTCGGCGGATTCACCGAGATCTTGATGTTGTGGGCCGAACTATTCTGAAAATACTTAGCGGTCGGCTTTCCGTCCTTAGACCGTAGGCCAGCTGCATAGGCCGCTTTCACGTTCCGAGGTTTGTAGAGATCCTGCGCGAAATGGTCTGCAGTACAGAGGCAGACAAACAGGGTTGCCAGAGCGAGAACGCGAAACTTCATATTCCTCCAAATTCGGCAGATGCACCGCAATAAGCGGACCTCGTGTCATTGAGTGAAATAGAAGTTTAGGAGATTCCTGCCCTGTATTGAATACGGATAGTCCCCGAATATTCTAGGTAGAAGTACTTATCCGGCGAGGTTTTCGAGGTGCCTTTGGTGTTCGACCGCGAACGCGAGCAAGGCGTGCGGACCCGAAATTCCGAGTTTCAGACAAATGTTGTAGCGGTGGGTCTCGATCGTTTTGATACTTACAAATAATTCTTGTGCGATCTCTTTGCTTGTCTTGTATTCCCCGACGAGACGCATTATTTGCAATTCCGTTTGGGTAAGCCTCGCGAGTTGTGGAACACTCCGCAGTGAGAGCGAATCCACCGCTTCCAAGACCAGTTCATCCAAACCTGTTCCAATAAATGTTTTGCCCTTTGAGACCCGTCTGACGCAGTCTACGATGTCATTAAGGGCGGAATCCTTGAGGACATAACCCTTGGCATTGAGAGTCTTCATTGAACGGAGGATCGTCGTATCCCGATGCATCGTGAGAAAAACCACCGCGACGCTCGGAAACGCTTCCTTTAATTGCCGGGCGGTCTCAATTCCATCGAGCTCGGGCATATCGACGTCGAGGATCGCAACGTCCGCTTCAGATGATTTGATCAGGCTGAGAGCCTCATGGCCATTCGCCGCCGCACCAACTATCTCGATGTCGGACTGCTGGCTGAAAACAGATACCAGGCCGCTCCGAAAGATCGGATGATCGTCCGCGATGACAACTTTGATATTCTTACGTCCCATCCTTTGGTATCCAGATAACTACACGTGTTAACTTCTCGGGATCCGACTCGATACTGATAGAGCCGCCGAGAAGACGAATTCGCTGTCCAATGTTCCTTAGCCCAAACCCCGCACCGCTTGAATCTTCGTCAAAAATGTACTCGCTATCGAAACCTCTCCCTACGTCTTCGACACGAACCTCCACGCCGGATGCGGCTCGGCGCATTTCGACGGTGGCCGTCGGACTCCCCGAATGCTTGACCACATTGTTCAAACACTCCTGAAGACTCCGATAGGCTGCCAATTGGGACTCATTCGAGAGCAGGTCGTCCACGTCGTCGATTCGCGTTTCAAACTTGATTCCCGATGATCGCTCGATCTGATAGACGATACTTCTTACCGCCTCGCTCAATCCGAATCGTTCGAGATTCTGAGGTGAAAGATTGCCCACGATCGCCCGTGTTTCCGCCAAAGTGTTCGACGCGACCTCGGAGATTTGCTCGAAATGATTTCTAGCCTCGTTATCCAACGAGTCGTGCTTCAGACCGAACTCCGCCCAATTTCGCATAATGAGGAGGCTTTGGCCGATCCCGTCATGAAGCTCGCCCGCAAGCCGCAGCCTTTCAGACTCGTGAGATCTGATAAGGCTCCGCGTAAAGTCCTCTTGTTGCCGCTGGCGGGCCTCAAGACGAGCGACACGGATCTTGTGGCCGAAGTAGACCGTCAGCAGTATCGCCGCTGCGCACATAAGCAAGAACAGCCCGGTCTCCCAAAACCGTTTAGCAACATTTATCTCGACCGATGCTGTTTCTTCGCTCCAAACACCGGTTGTACTAATTGCTTTAACACGGAATACGTAGGATCCACTCGGAAGATACGGATAAGTGGCAGTTCGCCTGCCCGCCGCATCAACCCAATGCTGGTCGAGTCCTTCGAGTTTGTAGAAGAACCTTATACGGTCAGGGTGAGTGAACTCAATACCGGTGAATTTGATCTCAAGATTGCTAGCTCCGCTTCCGAGTTGTATTCGATCTTTAAGCGCAGAACCCTCGCTAAGAGATGGGATCGAATCGCCGACCTGTGTACTGACAGATTCGATCAACACTTTGGGCGGCTCGTAATTTAGTTCCCGCGGATCGATGATGACGACGTCCTTGATCATCGGGAACCACAGACGGCCATCCTTCGCTCTAATGCCCGCCGGCTGATTTCCGCCACTTGCCTCGCTGCTTTTCATTCCGTCCGCAGCGGTAAAAAGACCGCCGACGAGTGAACTGCTTATGCCGTCAGCCACCGAATTGAGCTCCTCTCGAGTCACCGAAAAGACCCCGAGGTTTCCTAGTACCCAGAACTTATTCGTTTCGTCGATAAGTATTCGCGAAACATAGTTATCATGCAGTCCCTGCCCGGTTGTTACGGCATTAATCCTTCCATTGCGCAGTCGATTTATTCCGCCGCCATAGGTACCGAGCCAAATTGTTCCATCGCTATCTTCAATTATCTCCCTGACATAATTATTGGTCAGCCCATTCTCCGTTGTGAGGTTCTCAAATCTCCCATCTTTGAATCTGCTGACCCCGGCCATCGTCCCGATCCAAATTGCGTCGTCCCGGCTTTGAGTGATGAAGTGAACGCTGTCGCCGACAAGACCGTCGTTGGTAGTGAATTTGGTGAAGCTGCCGTCCTTAAACCTCCAAAGCCCGTTCTGCGTTCCGATCCAAAGAGCCGCATTCTTATCGAAGTATAAAGAATGAGTACGGCCAGGAATGAATCCTGGAATCTTCAACAGCCTTCCGTTTTTGATCGTGTACAGTGCAGCCGCCCCGCCCGCCCATATCACTCCGTTTCGATCGACTGCGAGGGAGGTTATCAGTTCGCCAGGCGCGGCAGGATTCATGTCGATCTTCTGCACCTTGCCATTTCTTACCCTCAGCAGGTTATGACCAGCCAACCAAACCCCTCGTTCCGAGTCTTCCGCAACTGCATAACGAGCCCATACGTCAAGATCCGTCATATCCCCGACAAGACTGATTTTCCTTGGAGAGAGGCAGATAAGCCCATCTGATTGCGTAGCCAGCCAAATATTGCCACTTCGGTCGAAAAACAACTGGCGGGTTCCGTCAGTGACGAACTCGTTCAGATCGTAGGTGACGATATTGCCGTCTTTGAATTCGTGCAATTTGCTGCCTTTTTGGCACCAAAGTTCGGTGGACCTGAAGGCAGGAGTGCACCCTGCAAGCTTGTCTTTCGAGCTTGTGGTCTCGATATCGGAGAATTTGCCGTTCTCAAACCATCCGAAAGACGAGACCGTCCCCACAAGCATTCTTCCATCGTTAGAAAAATCGAGACTGATGATATCTTTAGGGATTCGAAGGCCCAATGTATCCGCTCTTACTAGCTGTTCACCTTGCAATATGAACGCCTTTCCGTTCGACGTCCAAATTGTGTTCCCGGGGCCCTTGGCAAGTTGGAAGGCTCTCTGGCGCGATAGAACTTTTATCGAATCCGGAATAACAGAGCCATCCTGCCCAAACTCGACGCGTTCGAGCCCTGCGTCGGATGCGATGAATAGCCTTCCATTGTCATCCTCCAAAAACTGCCAAACAACCGTTCTTTTGAAATCGGGAACTGACTGAAACTCGATGAAGTTTCCGTCAGCTAAGGTATACACCTCCCCGGCTTCAGTGCCGATCCAAAGACGCTTCCATCGATCCTCATACAAGGAGAGAATACGGTTGCTCCGAAGGCCCGGCGCGTTAGTCGAGTCAAATATTTTGAACGTCACTCCATCAAACCGTGCCAGGCCCCCAAACGTTCCCAGCCAAATATAGCCGTGCTCTGTTTGCACCATCGAGGTTACCGTATTCTGCGGAAGCCCCTCTTCAGTAGTCCATTTGCGGACAATGAAATCTCCCTTAACTGAATTGGACGCTGCGGCGACGACGCACACTTCTAGAGCAAGCACGATCAGACCAAATTGCGCCCCAGATAGGAACAATATGCCAACAAGCTTAAAACTTGAGCTAATCCGTTTCGATCTCATCCCGACGGCACGCGGCCGAGCTGCCTTATTTTGATGTAAAGTGACGCCCTAACTCCCACTTTCGTGACAGAGCTGCTCGCAGATGCAAACTTTGTGAAGAAATTCTTATTTTGCAACCAATCGATGCCCATTATCGACGATCGCCCGATAAGAAAATGATGGGCGGTGATAAGTATTCAGCACGTAGGTTATACCTCGATTTCAATATTATACCAAAAGCATGAGTTTTGAGGGAGTGAGGGCGATCGAGCAGGGTGCGGCAGTTCGGGATGGAAGATTCAGTTCCCCCATGCGAAAAGTGATCAAGCCACAAAGGGGCGTAGGAAATGAAGTTTATTGCGTAATCGCATAATAAATACTTGCGCGGGTTCGGCCTCCCGGAGCTTGGCCTGGCCAGCAGTCCGGTTAGGGCTCCGGTTCGTGATTGTCCATCATTTGGCGCAGCTACAAAAGGCGCCTTCTGGGAATCGTCGTCTTCTATTAAGTGTGTTCAGAATGGCGTTTACATTTCGAAAGTCGATCTGAAATCGCAGCGTTAAGATCGTTAAAAACGCAGATTCTCTTTACGAAGAAAACCCGTATTGATTCGAAAAGGTGAGTAAATGGGTGCGTGAAGTAGAAAGGCCGGCGTCATGCTGGCCTTAACTGTTGCAGATAATGGTGATCCGACCAGGACTCGAACCTGGGACCCAATGGTTAAAAGCCATTTGCTC
>ERZ761609.482-NODE-482-length-46302-cov-68.094644_pt1 | contig 46302 bp, 42 predicted proteins | sample MGYA00511163_ERZ761609 | MGnify/ENA primary metagenome ERZ761609 (study PRJEB28899, sample SAMN02445070) | bioreactor sludge metagenome | biome: EBPR sludge | place: Australia: Brisbane, Thorneside Wastewater Treatment Plant | collected 2011-12-16 ... | reverse complement strand
CTTATTTTCTAATTATTACGCCGCCTGGGCGGCGTGAGTATATCACGAACCATTGGTATAGACGAGGTGGTTTATTCCCCTATAGCTCTCTCTACGTCTGTGGTATTTAACTGCCCGGCCAACCAAACAGAGGCTACTGGGCAAACGCAGGCACAGATTAATGCAGCTTTCGCAACCTGGCTGGCCACTGCATCGGCATCGGGCGGCTGCAACGGAGCATTGAGCAACAACAACACAGGTGCGCCACCGGCGTCAGGTGGCACTACTACCGTTACTTTCACCTATACCAGCACCTGCGCACCTCTGACGACGACTTGTCAGGCCACTTTTACGGTGGGCGCCTCATCGTTAAATGCGGACTTAGCATTGGTAAAAACGGTGAACGACAACACACCCGACCCAAACCAAGTCATTACCTTTACCTTGGTGGTTTCAAATGCTGGCCCAGGCCCCGCCACTAATTTTGAAGTGACCGACGTGGTGCCTGCTGGTATGACCTATGTAGTGAATTCAATGACAGGCCCCGGGACCTATGTAAATGGTGCCCCCACCACGACAGGTTTGAAATGGCAAAACCTCTCCCTGCCAAGCGGCGGCTCTTTGGAGCTTACCTTTCAAGCCACGGTGACTGCTGCCGGCGGCGCCGTTATCACCAATTTTGCCCAAGTGAGCGCCAGTGCAGAGGTGGATCCCGATTCCTCACCGAACAACGGCAATGTCGGCGAAGACGATGGCGATTCCGAGACGGTAACGGTCAATGTTCCCAACCCGTCTGTGGTACTAACCTGCCCGTCCGACCTCTCCAGCGCATGCCTGACCCAGTCCCAATTAGACGCTGTTTACGACGCATGGCTGACCTCGGCCACTGTATCAGGCGGCTGCAACGGTTCATTGACCAATGACAGTCAGGGCGCACCGTCTATCTGCTCAGCAACGGCCGTGACCCGCACGTATGCCTGGACGTACACCGACTGCGAAGGCAATACGGCTGTCTGGAGCTTTGTATATACCATTCTTGATAATGAACCTCCGATGGCCACTTGTTCCAACTCAACGGTGACCTTCAATGGTCAGCAAAGTATTACATTGAATGCCAACGACTTTGTGACGGCGACGGACAACTGTGGCATCCAAAGCATTGCACTGAATCCAACGGCTATCACTTGCCAGCAAGTAGGCCAGCAAGTGCCTGTAACAGCAACTGTAATGGATGTGAACGGCAATACCGCCACCTGCACCAGCATGATCACCGTAGGCGGCCTGCCCTGCGGCTGGAGCCAAAACCCTGACGGCGTGGGCTGTGAAAACGGCAACAGCATTTCGTTCAATACAACAACGAGTGTTTATACCGCCACGAGTACGGGTTGTTTTTATGGCCCGCCTTACACTGCAGATGAAACGGCGTTGGCACAACGCACGCTTTGCGGCAACGGCAGCATCACGGCCTTGGTGACGGGTATTACCGGCAGTGCTTTAGGTTGGGCCGGTGTAGTGATGCGCGAGAACAACGCCGCCGGGGCCAAAAAGGCGCAATTGATGACCAATCTGAGCACCCATAGCCGCCGGGAATTCCGCACAACTACCAATGGCGCATCGCAGCCTCAGCAGTTCCCAAGCCAGGACCGCTACTGGTTGCGGATTACGCGTGTGGGCAATCAGTTTACGATGTTTGTGTCCCCCAATGGAGTCAATTGGTACCCTGCGGGCGCACAAAACATCGTGATGGGCAATTGCATTCAGATGGGCCTGGCAGCTACCAACTACACCGCCAACAGCACCGTGACGGCGACATTTTCCAATGTGAGCTTTACGGGCAGTAGCGGAACACTGGCATTGCCCGGAGGCGGTGAGGCAGCACTCGCTCCTCACTCCTCACCCCTGACTTCGAGGTGTATCCCAACCCGACGGGCGGCGATCTGAATGTAGATTTGACCAACTATGTGGGCAGAGCGGTGAGCTTAGAGGTGTATAGCTTGGAAGGCAAGTTGTTGCAGTTCAACAAGATAGATTAGGTGCAAACGACTGTCGTGCAGATGAATATGAGTGATTTGACAACGGGCATGTACCTGATAAAAGTCAAATCGGCCGGCTTGCCGGATGCAGTGCAGAAGGTAGTTTTGCAGCGCAAATAAGATCGAAAAAATGAAGATCAGAAGCCTGTCGGTTCAACCTGAACCGGCAGGCTTTTTGTTTTTATTCGTAAAAATCAGCGTTTCCAATGGCTTTTTTGATTCTCTACGTCACGCATTCTTCCGAGGAAGAAGCCCGTCGCATAGCCAACGCAGCAGTATCTGCCCGCCTGGCTGCCTGCGCCAATTTGTTTCCCATTCAAAGCTCTTATTGGTGGGATGGCAAAATAGAGTCTGGAGCTGAATGGGTGAGTGTTTTGAAAACTGCGCCGTATTTAGAACAACGAATGGAGGAGTTTATAGAACGGCTTCATCCCTACGAGACGCCCTGCATCCTGCGATGGGAAGTAAGGGCCAACGAGGCTTATGAAAACTGGATTTTGGCTTCTGTACTAAGGAAAGAAGAAGTGGACGGAGCAAAGGTTGACCGTTTTTGATCCGTTTTTGCTCCGCCACTTCTGGTCTTTATTCATCAATCGTCTTCCGGTACCGGTTCTCCGTGGTACATGAGGAAGGCTTTGAGAAAATCGTCTAGATCGCCGTCCAAAACGGCATCTGTCTGGCTGGTCTGATGCCCGGTTCGGTGATCTTTCACGCGGCGGTCGTCGAGGACGTAGCTGCGGATTTGAGATCCCCACTCGTTTTTCATCTTGCCGGACTCAATCTTGTCGCGGGCCTCTAAGCGCTTTTTCAATTCCAGTTCGTACAATCTGGATTTGAGCATTTGCATGGCCTTGTCCCGGTTCTGATGTTGCGAGCGTTCCTGCTGACATTCCACCACCAATCCCGAAGGAAGGTGCCGCACGCGCACGGCCGATTCCGTCTTGTTGACGTGCTGTCCGCCTGCACCGCTGGAGCGGAAAGTATCCCATTCCAAATCGGCAGGATTGACCTCCACTTCGATGCGCTCGTCCACCATGGGGTGAACAAAAACACTGGAGAAGGAAGTCATGCGCTTGCCTTGTGCATTGTACGGACTGACGCGCACCAAGCGATGCACGCCGTTTTCCCCTTTGAGGAGGCCGTAGGCAAAGTCGCCGGAAATTTCCAATTCCGCAGATCGGATGCCCGCCACATCGCCGTCCACACGATTGAGTTCGCTGATTTTGAACCCTTTGCGTTCGGCCCACATCTGGTACATCCGGTACAGCATCTCGGCCCAGTCGCAGGCTTCGGTACCGCCGGCGCCCGCATTGATTTCGAGCAGACAGTTAAATTCGTCTTCCGGCTGGTTGAGGGTGGATCGAAATTCGGTATCGTCCACTACGGCCAGCGCTTCGGCGTATTTGGCATCTACTTCTTCTTCAGTGGCTGCGCCTTCGCGGAAAAAGTCGAGCAGCAGCTCGGCGTCGTCCACCACGGTTTCCACGTCTTTGTACTGTGACACCCAGTTTTTATAGCTTTTCAGCGTTTTCAGGGTGCTTTCCGCTTTTTTTGGATCACTCCAAAAGTCGGGATTCAAGGTCTGTTGTTCAAGGTCTTCTATCTTGATAAGTCGTTCATCGACGTCAAAGATACCTCCTCAAAGCGACCAGCCTCTCCCGAAGATCCTTCAGTTGCTCGTTCGTCATCGTAGTTTTTGTTTAAATGTTATGTTGTTACAAATACCTTAGCTTCAAGCTGTATGCTTCAAGCTGCAAGCTTGGTTGTTGGTTGGATAGAGAAAGTTTCCATCAGGGGAAATTTTATCAACCATTTGGAACAAACATGCTTGCAGTTCAACGTTGTTACTTCACCGAAACGACTTCGATGTAGAACACCAATTTGCTGTTGGCGGGAATGACCGGAGGAGCGCCTGCCTCGCCATAGCCCAATTCAGAAGGAATGTAAAGAATGGCCTGACCGCCCTGATTGAGCAAGTCAACGCCTTCGGTCCAGCCGGGAATGAGACCCGGATCGCCGAGTTTGAAAGGCAGCGGTGTGCCACGGCTCAGCGAGGTGTCGAACAGGGTGCCGTCGGGCAGTGCGCCATAATAATTGACCTGTACGTCCTTACCTGGTTCGGCAGCGGCGCCGTCGCCTTGCTTGAGGATGACGTATTGCAAGCCGGATTCGGTGCTTTTCATGCCTTCAGGTTGTTTGCCGTCAGATACTGTTTTGGCAAATTCATTGACCAAAGCTGCTACCCGGTCTTCTTCGGCTTTGAGGTCAGACATTTTTTTGATGTCCACAATGACGATATCGTAGTAGAGTTCTTTGGCGTCTTCAAAACCCATAGGTTTTTGGGCCATTGTATCTACCTGATATACCACGGTGGCGCTGTCGCCGATGCTGAGTACGCGGACTAATTCGAGTACAGGAGATGCCGGTTGGCCGGGAATTTCCTCTGTAGGAATTTGCAGGCTTGGCATGTCCTCGCCGCTGGAGCGGGTATCATAGTATATGGAGTCGGAGCCGTCTCTTCTTACAGTGGCGTGAAAGAAGACGATATCGCCGGGCGCGGGCACGTCGCCGTCTTTGTCCACATGAACGGTGTAGCGGAACCCGGAGGCAGTAACTTGCTCTTTAGGTTTGTTGCATCCCGATGCGAGGAAGAGCAGGCCGAGTGCCGCGAAGAGGAAAATTCTCATAAAGTGTTGATTGATAAAGTGATGAAATGAAACTGCTATCAGTAGTTATTGAGCGCGTCTTTATACTCCGGGAGCAGTTCTTTGAATTTGCGAAGTGTAACCTTGAGCGGCTGAAAGGAAAAACCGCCGGAGGCATTGCGGTGGCCGCCGCCTTTGAAGTGTTTGCGGCAGATGTCCTGCACGGAAAAATCACCTTTGGAGCGGAGGGAAATCTTGACGATGCTGGGCTGCTCGGTGATGAACGCGGCCATGGTGATGTCGCGCATTTTGAGCAGGTAGTTGACGATGCCTTCGGTTTCGCCGCGCACAATATCGAAGTGTTCGTAGTCTTCTTTGGTGAGCGTGATGATGCCGGTGCGGTATTCGGGCAAGATTTCCATGCGGTTGTAGAGGCAGTGACCCAACAGGCGCAATTGCTTCTCGTCCAAGCTGTTGAAGATCAGGTCTTGTAGTTTGTAATCGTCCACGCCGAGTTCGAGCAGTTCGGCTACGATGCGAAACAGCTTGGGCGAAGTGCTGAATTTGAAAGAACCGGTGTCGGTCACAATGCCGGTGTAAACGCAGTCGGCAGTGGCGCGGGAGATATCCGGCCTGTGCCCCATGAGGACGATGAAATCGAACACCATTTCGGCGGTAGAGCTGGCCGTCGTGTCGGACATGACATAGTCGGCAAAGGGTTCGGGGTAGAGGTGGTGGTCAATCAGCACTTTGACCGAGTTGAGCGGCTGTATGATTTCTCCTACTTTGTCAATGCGGTCGAGCGAGTTGAAGTCGAGACAAAAAATAATTTGTGCCCGTTCGCATACTTCGCGGGTTCGCTCCTGATCGCTGTCGAAAACGATGATGTTTTGAATACCGGGCATCCAGAGGAACGCATCGGGATATTCAGAAGGCAAAACGACATGCACCGCGTGGCCCTGGCTAAGCAGGTAGTGGTAAAGTCCTAAAGATGAGCCTATTGCATCTCCATCGGGATTGCGGTGGGAAATGATGACAATATCTTTGGGCGATGCCAATTGGGCTTTTAACTCGTGTATATTCTCCATGGCTGAACGAAATCGGGGGCGAATTTCTCAAAAAAACGAGATTTCACCAAAATATTAAATCCGCAGTGTTGCCAAATATTATGTATTGAGTAGCTTTGCGCCGCATTTAAAAACAAAATATCCTATGGCAGGCAACAAGACCTTCACGATGATTAAGCCCGATGCAGTAGAAAGCGGGCATATTGGCGCTATTCTGGCCAAGATCAACGAAGCCGGATTCCGCATCACGGCTATGAAAATGATGCAGCTTTCTGCTAAGAAAGCCGGCGAATTTTACGCGGTACACAAAGAGCGCCCGTTCTACGGCGAATTAGTGGCCTTCATGTCTTCCGGCCCGATTGTGGCAGCCATTCTTGAAAAGGACAACGCTGTGGAAGACTTCCGCACGCTGATCGGCGCTACCGACCCGGCCAAAGCAGCGCCCGGCACCATCCGCGCACTCTATGCCCGCAACGTGGGCGAGAACGCTGTACACGGCTCCGACTCTGACGAAAATGCCGCCATCGAAGGCGCATTTTTCTTCTCCGGCCTCGAGCGTTTCTGATTGTAGAGTAGTTCGGTAAAAGACAAAACCACTTGTCGGGCATTTCCGGCAGGTGGTTTTTAGTTTTGCCTCGCTACTACTGTTCGCCCGCCAGTTCAAACACCTCGCCCAGCGTGTAAATGGTTTTGCCGGGAACGGTGCTCGTTGCGCCGCGAATCATCGCTTTGGCTACAATATCTGTGTGTATGGGCCGCCAGGGGCGCAGGAAAGGCAGCCGCCCAATCCAGCGCATCACCATCAGTCCAATCTTCTCTCCGGTTCTGTTTTCTTTTCTTTTTCCATCCAAAAACCCCGGCCTCAAGATGACGATGCGCTGAAAATCAAGCTGTTGCACCGCTTCGTCCAATTCGCCTTTCATGCGGGTGTAAAAATTGGAACTGCGGGCATTGGCGCCCACCGAAGACACTAATATATAGGTGGAAATGCCGTTGTCGGCGGCGGCGCGGGCAAATTCATACTGATACTCGAAGTCCACCCGGTATTGAGCGGCCTGGCTTCCGGCCTCCCTGATGGTAGTGCCGAGCGTCGAAAAAAGCACATCGCCCTGCACGAGATGCCGCCAGGTGTCGGGTTGCTTAAAGTCAATGACGTGTGTTTCCAATTTGGCGTGTGTGACGTACAAGGGCCTTCTCACAAAAGCTCTTACTACGGTAAAGCGCTCGTCATCAAGCAGTTGTCGGAGCAGGGAGGAGCCGGTGAGACCGGTAGCGCCTATGAGATTGGCGATCATGGATGTTGATTTTTAGAACAAGGCTATCTGATTGACAGCCGGTTCGGATTTTTCTTTCCAGGCAGCGGGAGTTTCGACTAAAGGGGGCAGCAGCGACTTGATGACGCGGAGGCGGTGCGAGTACTTTTTGCTTTCCTCGTCATAGACGCCGTAGTGATCGAAGAGATCAATGCGCACCTTGCCGAATGCGTGCATGATTTTGTTGTCGGGCAGGATGATGCCGCAGTGGACTACCCGGCCCAGATTGTTTTCAAAAAAAGCCACGTCGCCGGGTTGCGCCTGCTCGGTGAAGTCTATGTTTTCACCTTCAAAAACTTGTTTGTCAGCCGTTCTGGGCAATCGGAATCCGCAGAGTTTGAATGCCATTTGCACCAATCCGGCAGCGTCAATGCCCATCGGCGAGCGGCCTCCCCAAAGGAAGGGCGTGTGCAGGTAGCGGCGTGCCAGTTTGACGAGCATTTCGCGGGATGAAGCGCCGGCGCCGGGCGTGATGGCCTGTCCGCTGAAGGCATATTCGCGTTCGCCGAGGCGGAAACGAATGCCGTCGAAGATGGGCAATTGCGCGCCCAGCGGAATGGGCAGGAAGTGGTCGTTGGAGGAGGCAGCTTGCAGGAGTTCGAGGCTCATGGCAAAGTGCTGCCGATAATCCTCGTATTCTGTAGGCGTCACGGGCATGAGCTGATTGGTGGCGGCCCAGCCTACCAGGTCATCCCAGACGCAGCGCACTTTGGCCCAGGCCCGGCCTTTTTCTTCCATGATTTCGACCAATTCGCCCAAGAGCAATTGAGAAACCATTTCACTGCGCTGCGACGGGTGCGAGCGAACAGCGACAACACTCAGAGGACAAACGGCGAAAGTCATTTTACAAAGTTGGTTGTGGCTAAAGAGAGCGTCCAAAGATACTAAGTTTTCCAAAAACTCCGTTTTTTTGGGGCTTGTTACACCATTTACCAAATCGAAATGTCGAAAATCAGCGCGTTTTTGTTGCCGGCTACACTTGTACTGCTGCTGCAATCCAATTTATTACTCGGTCAGGATCAACACTTTACCCAGTATTACGCCTCTCCAATGACCCTCAATCCGGCGCTGACGGGCGCTTTCAGCGGCACCTATCGCATGTCGCTCATTTATCGCGACCAGTGGCGCAACGCTCTTACCCAGCCCTTTGCCACCTATTCTGCGGCCATTGACTACCGGGCGCAATTGAAGGTCAAGAAAAAAGTCCTGAAAGACAATGTAGGGGTGGGCGTACTTTTTTACAACGACCGCGTGCCGCAAACGGGCTTTTACCACAATCAGATCAATGTGGCCGCCGCATATCATAAGTCGTTGAATTACAGAAAGAACGAATTTCTTACTTTCGGTTTGCAATGGGGTTTGAACCAGCGCAACTTCGATTACGAAAATTTCAGTTTCGACGATCAGTTCAACGGCACCAACGGCTACACGCTGCCGGGAAGGGAAAACCTGCCGAGGAACAACTTTGCCTTCGGAGATATGGCCATCGGTTTGCATTATACCTCAGCGCCCGATCAAGGCATCGGACTGTATGCAGGCGTGGCCATGCACCATATTCTGGAGCCTGAAATTAGTTTTTATCAGGCGGAGGAGAATTTTTTGGGAATCAAAACCAATCGCCTGCGCAGAAAATATACGGCTCATGCGGGGCTGAAAATCCCTCTGGGCGAGCGGGTACAAATGTTGCCAAGGGTGCTGGCTTATAGCCAAGGCCCTCATTTGGCGGTGAATGCCGGCTCGAATTTCCGTTTTTTGGTAAGCGAAATCAATGGCGCGGCGGTGCATCTGGGCGCTTGGGTGCGGCCGGCCAAAGATGAGCAAAACATCATGCGGATAGATGCCCTCATCGGCATGGTAGGCTTTGAGTATCAGAGTTTTCTGGTAGGTTTCAGCTACGATGCTACCGTGAGTTACTGGACGACCGCAGGCCGGCGTACGGGCGCGTTTGAACTCTCGCTGGCCTACCTCGGCGCGTTTGAAAACGAAACGGTGCTGTGCCCGAAGTTTTGAGAATTACATAGAAATATGCTCCACAATTTCCAAGCCATACCCAATCAAACCCACCCGGCGCTTGGGGTTTTGCGTCATCAGCCGGATTTTGGTAATGCCGAGATCGCGCAGGATTTGTGCGCCGACGCCGAAATCGCGCTGCGCCATGTCGGGTGTAATGGTTTGAGTGCGAATCTCTTCCGGTGAAATTTGTTGCATGGTATTGAGGTGCGCCAACACCGCGTCGCTCTTTTCGCTGTGCCGCATGTACAGGAGCACGCCTTTGCCCTCTTCCCCGATTTTCTGCATGGATTTTTCGAGCATCACGCCGTAATTGCCAAACAAAATGCCCAGCATATCGCCCGTTTCCGAGGAAGAGTGTACCCGCACTAACACCGGCTCATCCTCCTTCCACTGCCCGGCACAAAAGGCCAAATGCAGATCGCCGGTCGTTTCCTGCCGGAATGCCCGCACGGTGAACGGACCGTATTGAGTATTGACCTGAATCTCCGTTTCTCTGCGCACAATGCGTTCGGTGCGCATCCGGTAGGCTACCAAGTCTTTGATGGAGATGATTTTGAGGCCGAATTTCTGAGCAATGGCGCACAATTGCGGCAAACGCGCCATACTGCCGTCTTCGTTGAGAATTTCCACCAAAACGCCGGCAGGATAAAACCCCGCCAACCTTGCCAAATCTATCGCAGCTTCGGTGTGGCCGGTACGACGCAGCACGCCGCCGGTTTTGGCCCGCAGCGGGAAAATGTGTCCGGGCCGCGCAAAATCGGAGGATTTGATATTCGGATCGAGCATAGCACGGATGCCCGTAGCGCGGTCGTAAGCCGAAATGCCGGTGGTGCAGCCATGCCCGATGAGGTCAATGGACACCGTAAAGGCTGTTTCGTGCAGGGCGGTATTGTTCGATACCATCAGGTCGAGGCCCAATTCCTCGGCGCGTTTTTCGATGATGGGCGTACAGATCAAACCCCGGCCATGCGTGGCCATGAAGTTGATGATTTCGGGCGTGATGCACTCGGCGGCGCAAATGAAATCGCCCTCATTTTCGCGGTCTTCGTCGTCCACAACGATGATGACTTTGCCGGCGCGAATGTCCTCGACGGCTTCTTCGATGGTGTGCAGGCAGATGGCCTCAGTGGCGTTTGGTGGGTTCCCAGACATTGGATCGAATTCCTTTTAAAAACTTGAAAAATCCTTGAAACAAGGCAATGTTCATCAATAAAAAGTACCGCAAATTCCTCAGCAAAAAAACATGCACGCCCATGCGTTTGAGGGCCACATCGGCCAATGGCGCCAAGAGTGCTGCAACGGTACCGCAAAGGAACAAAATTCGGCTGAAGTAGTTGCCCTGCCACACAACGAGGGCCATGCCCAGCGCCATGCCCAGCAAGAAAAACGGCCCCAGCCAACGCAGGATTTTGTGCGAAAAAAAGGCGAAAGACAGGGCGGTAAACGGTGGCCACCACAGGCGGCGAAACAGCAGCATGTTTTGAAAATTGCCCGCCGAAATACGCGCCTTGCGCCGGTACTCCTCGCGCCACTCGTGCGATACGGGTTCGTGACAGACGGCCAGGGGTTCATTGATGGCCTGTGCGCCCCGCTCGAAAGCCCGCATGGTGATGAAAAAGTCGTCCACCAGAAAATTGGAAGGCACCGGACTGAAATAATCCGAGCGCAGGGCATAACAACCGCCAAACGGGCCGATCATCTTGCGCCACACGATGCTTTCCAAGTGTTTGAGCCGTACCTCGCCGGAAATGTAGCGGTCTTCGGAGCGCGAAATGCCCGCGTCTTCGAGGCCGGTGTGGGTCATAAAGGCGTCCACCACGGCGATTTGCGGATTTCTAAAATGTTTGGCCAAGTGAAAAACCACCTCCTCGCGCAGCATCACGCTGGCATCGGTGACGAGAAAAACGTGATCGGGACCGGCGGGGCGGCGCTCCAAGGCCAGGCGCACCAAATGATTGATGACTTCGGGTTTGCCGCGCCTTTGTTCAAACGGAAAAAACTGCACCGATGCGCTGCCGGCCACCCGTTGCGCCACGATCTCATTGGTGCGGTCTCCAGAACCGTCGGAACCGATGATAATATTGTATTTATCAGTGGGATAGCGCTGCCGGAGCAGCGTTTCGAGCTTGGGGCCTATGACTTTTTCCTCGTTGTACAAGGACATGATGACGGTGACGAAGGGCAGGTTTGAGTCGTCCGGGGCAAAGACGTTCGTGTTGTTGGTTTTGCCTTGGGCCAACCATTTCAACAGCAGCGGATAGAACACATAAGAATGTGCCAACGCCAAAAAAGAAAGGGAAAAAATGATCCAGCCAACCATCATACCCGCACCTTAACAGACTCTTCGAGTAATGCCGAATACGTCTCCATCAACTGCCGCCCCACCTCGGCACTGTCGAAATGCCGCGTCACAAAATCCACAGCGCGGCGGCCCATCTGCTCCAACTTGCCGTTTTGCTGCTGACAGTACCGAACGGCCTCCACAAACTCATCGGGCGTATCGGCCACCAAAACCTCGCGGCGGTGTTTGGCAGGAATGCCCTCCAAACCAATGGTAGTAGAAATGACGACCTTGCCCAATGCCATGGCTTCCAATATCTTAGCCCTCATGCCGCTGCCCGACAAGAGGGGCACCACCATGATGCTGTGCTGATTGATGAACCGCGCCGCGCTGCGCACTTCGCCCATGAAATGGATGTTGCGCTTTTTGAGTTTGCGAATCCAGTCGGGGGCGTTTCTGCCGGCAATGTAGAGTTGCAAATGGCCGAATTTTTTTTGCATCGGCCCCCACACATCGTCTAAGAACCAGCGCACGCCTTCCTCGTTGGGACGCCAGTCCAAAGAACCGATAAAGCTGACGCTCAATTCTTTGCGATAGCTCTTGAAATCCGGCTTGTACTCTTTGATGTCCATACCGATGGGCACCACCACCGCTGCATTCTTGTAGCCCAAGGCCCTGAAACAGTTCAGATCGCGCTGAGAAATGGCCGCCAGCAGATCGTATTCCTGAAGGTGCTGCACCTCGAAACGTCTGAGTTTGCGGGTCAGCAGCGAGAGGTAGGCTTTTTTGAGCGGAAATCCGGTATTGTGTACGATGCGCTCCCAGATTTCGTGCTCCACATTGTGCGAACGCATGACAATCAAGGCTTTGGAATGCTTGCGGATGATGGGGATGTACGGCGCCAGATACAGCGTTTCCAACTGCACCACGTCGTATTCTTCTTCCTGTAACAGATAGATGAGTTGCTGCTCAAAAGCCGGCGAGATGAAGCGGGAAACATGGTACGAATCCTGAGAAAAGAGATTGAGAAAAGCATCCCAAGGCTTGATTCGGTTGTCCACGCCCACCGTATGAATTTCTTTATAATGTTCTAATTCTCTGGGTTTTCCGACAAACTCTACATAGTGTTTGCTCGTATTCATGGCCAGCAGCGTAATCTCCGCGCCTGCCCCGCTCAATGCCCTGCTAAGCCCTGTTACCGCAATGGATTCGCCATCTTTTAACGGAAATGGAAATTTTTTGCACAATTGTAGTATCCTCATGCGGGTTGTATTGCAGGGAGGCAAAAATAAACTTTTGTTCCACTATTGTAATACATACAGGCAAGTTTTGTGTTCGCGTCAGGCTTGTTCCATTTCAAAAAGAACGCCTTTGAGCGGAATGCGGAGCCACTCCGGGCGGGCATTCATTTCATAACCAACCTCATAGATGGCTTTTTCCAACAGGTAGGTTCGCAGCAGCAATCGGGCGGCTTCGGGGTCGGAAGGCACAAAAGGCTGCCCGGCCACGCGGTCTAAATACGCGCTCAGGAAAATCCGGCTCACATAATGATACCACTGCCTCGCCCATTGCTCCAACCAGGGCATGTCCTCGCGGCGTTGGTTGGCGTTGAGCAACAACTTGCCGTAAGCCGCATAGTGAAATGAGCGAATCATGCCGGCCACATCCTTGAACGGCGTGCGTTTGAGCCTGCGCTCGCTGATGGAAAGCATGGGTTCGCCCTCAAAATCAATGATGTAGAAATCGCGGCCGTCGAACAGCACCTGCCCGAGGTGGTAATCGCCGTGTATGCGGGTTTTGACGGCATCCATCGGCGCCTCGTGGATGCGGCTAAACGTGGAGAGGATTTGCTCCCGGAGGTCCAGCACGGCGCGGGCCTCGGCGGCTACATGCGGCGCAAAAGAGGGCAGTTTGTCTTCCAATGCGTCCAATTTTTCGCTCACCAATTTCCGGTGCGCCGAATACACAGACCGCTGGTAATGAGGCGTAAAGTGCTCCGGTTTGAAGGCAGGATCGATCTGCTCGGCGGCCAATGCCATGTGCATTTCGGCGGTGCGCCGGGCCAGCAACACGACGCGCTCGGCGGTGACGCTGCCGATGAGTTGTTGCAGCAGTTCGGGCGCCTGATCGAAGTACAAACGCTCGGCATGAACCAGATGGGGTAGGGGAGTGCTGCGCTCGGTTTGGGCCGTCACCTGTTCGTAGTAGCGGCCCAGGGTGTCGAGCATGGCGGTCCAGGCTTCGCCCTGATTGGGGATTTTGTTTTGCAACAATCCCAGAATCGTGAACGACTGCCCGGCGCGCTCCTCGTACTGTATGCCGCCGCCGTATCGAGGCGCGTTGCGGAAGGAGGTGCGCTCCGATAGGTATCTCACCAACTCCAGATCGGGGTTGATGTCGGTGTCCAACTTGCGGTATATTTTGAAAAAATACTGGTCGTTGTAAATCACCGAAGTGTTGCTCTGCTCGGCCCTCAGCACATCCGACTGAACCTGATCGTCGGGGATGGAGGGTTCCTCGGTCAGGATTTTGCCCGCCTCGAAGCGCAGCACGCCGCCGGGCATTTCTATCGAACGGTTGTCGCGAATGAGCCGGAACAACTCGTTTCTGAACGATGCCTCGTAAATGGCGTCTATGAGCATGCCCTGCGTGTCGCCCACTTTGAGGTAACAGACCACGCTGCGCGGCTCGTTTTTCAAAAAATGCACCATGCGCTCGGCATTCGTTACCAAGGTCAGCGGCAGGAAGTAGGTGTCGGGCAGGCCCTCGGCGTAGCGCACGTCTATCAGCGCCAGAAAGGCTTTGCCGGCCTCGGTTTCCACCATCGGGAAGCGGTTGAGTTCGAAGGAAACCGCCGTGCGCGACTTGCCTCCAAACCAGCGATTGGAACGAATGTAACCCGGCAGAATGCGCCGCTCCAATTGCCGCCGGTAGTTGTACTGCTCCAGCACCTGCTGCCAGTCGCCCTGTATTTCCAACTCCGGTATGGCGCGCTCCAAAGCATCCTGCTCGCCGCTCTCGCTTTTTTCCAACTGGAACCAATAGTAACCATACGGCCCCAGCGTGATGGGGTAGCCGCCCTCGCCCACGGGCTGGAACCGGCTCTGGCTGAACACCTCCACCGGCTCTATGCCCTCGTAGCCGCTCAGGTCCAACTGCACCGCCTGCGAGAATTTCGAGAGGTTGGCCAGCACCAGCACGCTTTCGTTTTCAAAGGCCCGCACAAAGGCCAGCACCTTGCTGTTGCGGGCGTTGAGGAATCGGATGCTGCCCTGACTGAAGGCTTTGGAGCGCTTGCGCACGGCAATGAGGTTTTTCATCCACCACAGCAGCGAGGCCGGATTGCGGTTTTGCACGTCCACGTTGACGGCCTCGTAGCGGTACTGCGGGTCGCTGATGACGGGCAGGAACAGCTTTTGCGGGTTGGCCGCCGAGAAGCCCGCGTTGCGGTCGCCGTTCCATTGCATGGGGGTGCGCACGCCTTTGCGGTCGCCGAGGTAGATGTTGTCGCCCATGCCGATTTCGTCGCCATAGTACAGCACGGGCGTGCCGGGCAGCGAAAACAGTAGCAGGTACATGATTTCCAACTTGCGGCGGTCGTTGCCCATCAGCGGCGCGAGGCGTCGGCGGATGCCCTCGTTGATGCGGGCGCCGTGATCCTGGGCCAGCACCTTATAGAGGTAGTCGCGTTCTTCCTCCGTCACCATCGAGAGGGTGAGGTCGTCGTGGTTGCGCAGGAAGAGCGCCCACTGGGTGGTGTCGGGAATGGCCGGCGTTTGTTCCAGTATGTCCACCACCGGGTATCGGTCTTCGGTTTGCAGTGCCATGTACATGCGCGGCATCAGCGGGTAGTGGTAGTTGAGGTGGCATTGGTCGCCCTGACCGAGGTATTCGGCGGCGGCTTCGGGCCAGAGGTTGGTGTCGGCAATGAGGATTTTGCCGGGGTAGTGCTCGTCCACATGCGTGCGCAGCTCGCGCAGGAACTGGTGAACTTCGGGCAGGTTTTCGCTGGTAGTGCCCTCGCGCTGGAACAAAAACGCCACCGAGGTGAGCCGCATCCCGTCCACGCCGAGTTGGAACCAAAAATCAAACACCTTGCGTATTTCGCTGCGTACCAATGGATTGTCGTAGTTCAAATCCGGCTGATGGCTGTAAAACCGGTGCCAGTAGTAGGCTTTGGCCACATTGTCCCATTCCCAGTTGGAACTCTCGTAATCGGAAAACAAGACCTCCGCGCCGGCAAAGCGTTCGGGACTGTCGCTCCACACATAAAAATCCCTTTCGGGCGATCCCGGCGGCGAGGTTCTGGCCCGCTGAAACCACTCATGTGCCGTAGAAGTGTGGTTGAGCAGCACATCTATCACCACGCGGATGTTGCGGGCATGGGCCTCCGACAGCAGGCGGCGAAACTGCTCCAAAGTGCCACATTCGGGATGCACATTGCAATAGTCGGCCACATCGTAGCCGTCGTCGCGCAGGGGCGAGGGATAAAACGGCATCAGGGCCAGACAGTCCACGCCGAGGTCTTCCAGATAGTCCAATTTTTCAATAAGGCCGTTGATGTCGCCGATGCCGTCGCCGTCGCTGTCGTAAAACGAGCGGACATGCAGCGAATAGATGATGCTGTTTTTGTACCAAAGCGAAGCAGTAGAAGGCGTCATGGCGCTGTGTTTTGTGTGCTGTCTGATTTCGGGCGTAATGTTACGAAAAGTGTGGGTGTGGTGCAAGTACGGGGTCTGAAGCGCGTGCAGATTCCGGCGAGGAGGGGGAGTTTTTTGGGTAGGGGGTGTTGGAGGTTTGGGGAGAGGGTGGTATCTTTGCAGGAGAGGGGGGATGCTTTACTTTATATCCGTCTGGAGACGGTGAGATAGGCGTCCCGGTCAGAGAGCGTGGACGAGCGATGATTTTTTTGAGAGAAGAGTGGGCGCGAGGGGGATGTTTTTCTTTACATCCGTCTGGAGACGGTGAGATAGGCGTCCCGGTCAGAGAGCGTGGACGAGCGAGCGATTTTTTTAAGGAAGACTGGGCGCGAGCGGGGTGATACTGGGATTGGTTTTTTATAAGCGGATAGAATCCGCATAATACTCACGCGAGATGGAATCTCGGCGCGAGCGGGGTTTTTTGGGTAGGGGTGTTGGAGGTTTGGGGAGAGGGTGGTATCTTTGCAGGAGAGGGGGGATGCTTTACTTTATATCCGTCTGGAGATGGTGAGATAGGCGTCCCGGGGAGACCGTGGACGAGCGATGATTTTTTTGAGAGAAGAGTGGGCGCGAGTGGGGGTACTAATAAAAATAAATAAAAATGGCTCTTGGAGATTTTTTTAGAATCAATATGCCATATGGCATGAAGAAAAATGATAAAAACGAGTGGTTCGTTTTCAATCGTGAGTACAAGCCATTGGGCTGGAACACACGCGAACATATCCGAGAGGAAGACTACCCTGTTTTTAACCAATATGAAACTTTGACAGAAGCCAAGATTTTAAAACTGGCTTGGTCGGATACTGAGGGTGTGAAGAGAAACGATGAGGGTGAAATTTGTATGTTTTGGCTTTATAATGACGCCACTAACCCTAAAGACAAGCCTAAATATTGGAACGACTACTTTGAAAAAATTAAAACCTTATCTCAACTTGAATATGCTCGATCATAAAAAAAATATACTTGAACTGATTGCTGAACTTGAAAGGCAGGGTTTTTCAAAGACGGTAGATAGTAACAATGACTACTCTACCGAAGCGGACTTGTATTACCGATATATCGGGGACAATCGCTATATTGTTTTTAATCATTACAACAAGAATAGCAAGTATGATTTGCAAGGCTTCGATTGTAGGATAAGTACCTATAATTCAGAAAATGAAATAGGTAAAAAAGAGGCAATACAAATTGAGGGTGTTCTCCGCAGTTTTCAAGTTAAACGTGATTGGAATTTGATTGCCGGCCTATTAATATCAAGTGATGAATTGTAATCATAAGCAAAAAAATGGCAAATAACAGAGACGATTTCTCGAAATCGACAACATTATTGATGGCAAAACGAGTCGGATTTTCATGTTCAAATCCCAACTGTAGACAACTAACAGTAGGTTCAAATGAGATCGAATCCAAATCTACTTCAATTGGGATTGGTGCGCATATTGCAGCGGCATCGAAAGGTGGACCAAGGTATGATGAAACAATGACGCCAGAACAAAGAAGTAGTATAAGTAACGGCATTTGGTTATGTAGCAATTGTGCTAAACTTATTGATACGGATGTAAATAAATATAGCGCAAATATATTGAAAACTTGGAAACAAAATGCAGAAGATGAAACAAGAAAAAAGCTAAATGGTGAGTTAAAAAATATCACAGTCGGTTCACCATATTTAGAAGTTGATTTAATTTGGCGTTGTGCTGGGAGGTCAAATAGAGGTTATAGCGATAATAATCCAATTGAGGTATTGGACGGTGTACCTCACTTTGTTATTAATCATAAGCCTATCATTCTTTGGGATATATATTGGCACTTCGATTTTGTAATTTACAATAATTCGAATTATCCTGCATATAATATCCTAATTGAAAGTATAGGTGGAATACACTTTAGATATATCGATAAACTTCCAAAGATTAATAACCTCGCACCTTTGCAGAATATTAATTTAAATGCAAAATATATTGAATATGTCGAGGGGGATTATACTCTTGCTGAAGAAATTACAAGACCACGAATTCCTTTGAAGTTTAAAGAATTAGTGCTTCGAATCAAGTATTTTGATGATCAAAGGATAGAACATTATACATATGTAGAATTTAAAGATGGAAAAATTATTAATAAAAAGGAATAAAAGTCTGCCGATAGCACAAGGTCTGCTACCTCTGGTGCAAGGTCTTCTCTTTCAATCAGTGCAAATTTCAACCGCTGGCACAAAGTCTTCTCTTTCAGTTCAATCACATAAAAAAACAATCGCTGGCCCGCTGGCACAAGGTCTTCTCTTTCAGTTCAATAACATAAAAAAAACAGCCGCTGGCTCGCTGGTGCAAGGTCTTCTCTTTCACTTCAATGACATAAAAGAAACAACCGCTGGTTACGTGGACGCCCGAAGCGTACCTGAACCGATTATCCGCACGTTTCACAACATGCTATCTTGAAAATCAATTTTTATTCACTCCTTCACAGTTTATATTAAATTGAAATCTTATGATACCTCTAAATGTGAGTTTTGGAATTTTTGCTTTTCTTCCACAGGGCTGGATTTTTATGGTATTTATTATTTTGATTGAATGTTTGATCTTGACTAAAGCATTCAAACAGGCTTGGTTCAGTAAGAAAACTTATGGCTTGACTGCATTAACGAATGTAATTAGCGGAATAGTTGGGATAGTCATTTCAATGATTTTAAATGGTGGTTGGTTGATGGTTGTTTGGTTTCCTTGGGTTGGTAGCAATGAGATTGACCTTTTAGATAAGGAAAATATTTATGGATTGATTGTTTTTTATTTGCTTGCTTTTATTCTTACAATAATAATTGAAACATTCACAAATTGGATGTTTTTCAGAAAGCTTTATACCGCAAAGTTGATTTTGATTTCAACATTGATTGCTAATATTGTAAGTTATGCAATCGGGACAATTGTATTATATTCATATAGTTTCGGATTAATATAAATAACCCGCTGGCACAGAGTCTTCCCTCATCCAAAAAAACAACAAAAAAACACAATCGCTGGTAGCGTGGGACACCATAAGGCGTCAATTAGCAGAAAAACAAACATCACTTATCCTACGCCGCATCATTCACGAAAAAAGAAAAATAATGGAAGAAGATGAGTTGTTGGAACTGGCAAAAAAAATGGCCTACCAAGGTAAGAGCTATGAGGAAATAATGAAAGCAGTGCAGCGGTCCACAACGGATTCAAATGCTGTTCAAAATGTATCGAGTAGCTTGGATCAGTTTATTGTCGAATACCAACTTGCTGTTCAGGGGAAAGCAAAAGCGCTCTACCTGATAATAGCAGGCGCCGTATTTTTGGTGATCGGATTAGGGATCACGGTATATACCTTATTGCTTGGCCAAAGTCAGTACATGTTGTTATATGGAGCAATCATTTGGGGAATGTGGGCAATAATTGCCGGGTATCAAAAATACAAACAGCCAATTGAAAACTTTATTCCACGACGGATTAGAATCAGAAGGGATTAAATATTCCCGCCGGCACAAAGTCTTCTCTTTCAGTTCAACAACATAAAAAAACAACCGCCGGCCCGCTACCACTATCCGTTTGTATCGAGGCAACTTATTGAAAAACAATTTTTTACATCAAAGCGGAACGGCTCGCCCATTCGCGCCGCAAAAGCCTTACCTTTACCTCGTTAAACCGCCGGACCATTTTTGGGTCTCACAAAAAAATGCGAAGATGAGAATACTGATATTTATTGCACTTTTTCTGGTTGCCTGTAGCAAGGAGGAACCGGTAGATCCGCCGAGGGCATACCGGAAAACCCAAACCATATCCTACAATAATATCAATGTGGATGTGGTGATTGATAAACCGGCATTGCATGATCTGGATGTACTCATTGTATTTCACGGCACGGTACAGTTTGACAGCAACATTCTCAGCGCCGCCAATACAGTGCTTGACAATTTTAAGGGTATTTTGGACAGAAAGGACATGATGCTGGTCAGTGTGGCTTATCCGGGCGAAAACCTGTTATTCGGCGATAACATTGTCTATGCAGAAGCTGCTCTGTTGTGGGTGCAAAACAAAGCAAGCCGGGAATTAGGCATCACGGTAAAAAAAGTGTTTCTGGCGGGGCACTCGCAAGGAGGCTATTTGGTTACGCGATTGAATACCATGCACTCCACCAATGGCGTGATTGCAAATGCCCCAGGCCCCTTGAACTTGGTGTACAGATGCCAGTTGGAAGAAAATGGGCAAATAACATCGGGCGCGGTATGCACCAGGCTGAGAAATGCGTATGGCGCCACTACTGCTGACTCAAACGCGTATTTTCAACGCTCTTTATTGAATTTCACAAGTGATTTTAAATCGGATATTCTGTTCGTTCAGGGGCTGAATGATGCTCCCATTCAGATGTATTCCTGGCCGGTATTCAAGCAAAATGTGATGAATTGCGCCAATTGTCAAAACAGGCAATTGGTAGAAATTCCGGGCGGAGAACACGCGGCTCTTTTTACAAGTGCCGTTGCAAAAAGTGAATTTAATGTATTTATCAACAGCAGGTGATGGGCATGGAAAATCACTTCAGCCCTACGCTCCAAATCCCCCGCACCTCATTCTCCGAGTACCCCGTTGCCTTGTCGGCAGGGTAGAGCGAGCGGATTTTCTGCGCTACATCAGGTTTTAGTTCGGTGCTTTTGCCGTGACATTGCAGGCACATTGAGTTGGTGACGATGGGGTAGTAAAACTGTGCGATGCCCTGGCGTTCCAGCACCACGGGCAGCGGGTCCTGGCCGGCGGCTACCTGTTTTTTGAACAGTTCGATGTATTTCAGTTCCTCTGCATTCGCTTCATTATCAGGGTTTCTAGGCTTGTCTGATACGCGGCGGATGCTCGTGGCGTAGTGTTGGGCCATGCTGTCGGTGAGCGGAATGGCGCGGGTATTACAAAACTCTAATGCGTGCAGAGGGCCTTGTGATTGTATGGCCTGCATGAGGTTTTTGCCGAGCACTTTTTGGGTTTCTAAAGCGTATTCCAGACCTATGGTTTCCATCTGTTTTTTACCGGGATGGGCTGCGACTGCCTGGTCGGCGGAGGGCTGATGTTGGCAGCCGTAAAAGGATAATGCGATGATGAGCAGGAGAAAAAAGTACTTCATGCGAGCGGAATTTGAGGCAAAGATAAGCCTGCTGCTCCGGCGTGATTTGTAATGCCCGTCACAATTGGAAGAGAACATAAGGCGCTTTGTCGTATTCAAACCTGTAATACACCGTCCTCAATGGGGCTGAATGGTCGTCTGGAGCGATGTAAAAAACGCCCTTTTTCGCTTCCGCATTTCTTACCAAAACCTGCCCGCGCAGCCGGTTGAGGTAATACACGGTGGTGAAAGAAATTCGCTCATCGCCATAGATGTACAAAGGCTTTCCGGCGGTGATGCGGGCTATGTCAACGGCCGTTTGCCGGTCGTATTGCGCCCCGCTGTGCTGTGCTCTTTGTGGCAACACACTGAGATCGAACACGATGCGCAAAATGGCCATTGCCAGCACAAGCGCGTACAGATCGGGCAGTTTCCGCCGCAGCCAAGTCCAAAACAACATGCCGAACACCGCCGCCGACCCGAAACCGAGCCAGTGCCGGTAGGACAAAAAGGCCAGATCATCTGCAAAACCAATGGCCGGACTGCCGAGCGCCAATGCCCCGACAAAAACGCCGACCAAAACCCTGAATGCCTTGCTGCGCCAGGGTTTCAGCTCCTGAGCATGCCGCCAGGCCCAGACGAGCGCCACGATGATGAGCGGAAACAACATATAGAGGTAGCGCTGTTTGGCGCCGGGCGAAAGCCAATACACCGGGAAATTGGCCGCAAAAATGAGCGCCGAAAACCCCACCCAGGCATTGCGTTGAAGCAAAGGCAGCCAGTCGCGGCGCAGCAGAAACAGGATCAGCAGCGAAAAGGGCAGCAGGTCTTTGAGGGTATCCAAAGGATAATGTACGAGGTGAAAGGCCAATTTTTGCCAACCTTGCTCGGCCACCGTGCGCTCACCCGCCTGCCCGACCCATTGCGGCAACAGCAAAGCGAGGCTGTGGAACCGGGAGTATTGGTACAAATACCCGCCGATGAGCGCCGCAAACAGCCCGATGCCCGCCAGATGCGCCCATGAAAAAAATCGCCTGAAATCGCGCTGCCAGGCAAACCAGGCGCTCAGCGACAAGGCAATGAACAGCAGCGAAGGCAGCCCTTTGGTGAGAAACCCGACGGCATGGAGGGCATAAAATACGAGGAACAGCAGCCCGTCTTTCCGAATCTGGTAGAAATGAAACAGCGCCGCAAAACCGCCGAAACTGATGAAGGCATAAAACAAGTCTATCTCGCCCAGATGCGAAAAAAAGAGGAGCACGCTGCCGCAGGACAGGAACAACAGGGCGCTGATCCTGCCGAATGCAGCGTCCACATAGCGCTGCCCCATGAAGTACAGCAAGGCGGCCATGCCCAGCGTAGAGAGCACTGTAGGCAGGCGCATGGCCCACTCGTGGAAGCCGCCGAGGAGGGCCGCGCTCAGCATCAGTATCCAGTTGAAAAACGGGGGTTTGTTGTAGTAAAAATCGCCCAATTCGGTAGGTACCCACCAGTTGCTGCGCTCCCACATTTCCATCGCGATGAGGGCGCGGCGCGGCTCTTCCAGATACAAGGGCTGTGTGCCCAAATTCAGCAGCAAGCCTGCCGGCAAGAGCAGCGCTGAAAGGATGAAAAGGGTATGTTCTGAGCGGTTATTGGCGGGCATTGCAGCGTATTTTCAGGCGACTGATATTCACTTTCCAGGCAACAACAGACGCATCTGCCCCGGCTTGAACCTCGCTTCCTCCAAATGCCCCATTTGCTTCTTGTCTTCCGTCATCAGGTGCAGGTGCATAAAAGTATCGTGGTGCGTAAATACAGCCTGATGTTCGGTAGAAAAAAAGCCGAGCATCAAAACCTCTGTATTCGACACGGTATAATGCTGAATGCCCTGATGCGCTTCGTCGGGCGAGCTGACCTTCGTACCCGGCGGCAAATTGACGATGTGAATCTGCGCTGTTTCTACCTGCCCTTTCACCTGAAACGCAAAAGGTCGCCGCATCTTGCGGGTGTTCTGATTCAGGTAAGATTCCAACTGCGGCAGGCTGACGATGCTGTCGGGCAGCGCCGATTCCTTCCACGCGGGCACCTTGGCGCGAACAAAAAAAGGCGCTTTCACCGTCCATACTTCCTCTACTTTCATCTCCTCAGCCGACACGACGGTAGCTCGGTAGCAGCGCCCATCGGCAATGAGCAACTCGCCGGAGAGATATTCCACCGGCCCCAATCCGAACAAATGCGTTTTGTCGGAAATGGTGTCCATATTGATTTTGCCATAGATTTCGCCCTTCCACATAGCATCGCGCATAGCGCCGGTGATATGTACTTCTCCGGCCCCGGCCTTCCCGAGTTTGGCCCCTGAGCTACAAGCTGCTACCGAAAGCGCGGCCAACAGCATGATGATGTTTTTCATATTGTCCACTTTTCAGGCGGCAAACTTATGACAAAAAAACGGCTACCTTTGCCCGCCGGAGCGAGAAATCACAAGCCCGTGCGAGGTTCTACCTCGTGCGGATTATCCGGCGGGTTCTACCCGCCCACCAAAACATAAATAATGCCCGACATCCTCATCATCGGCGGCGGCGCCGCAGGCTTTTTCGCAGCCATTCGCTGCGCCGAATTGTACCCCGACGCACAAGTCGCGCTCCTCGAACGCGGCAAAGAGATCCTCGGCAAAGTCAAAATTTCCGGCGGAGGTCGCTGCAACGTCACCCACGCCTGCTTTGTACCCAAAGACCTCATCAAAAACTACCCGCGCGGCAGCAAAGAACTCCTCGGCCCCTTCACCCGCTTCGCCTGCGGCGATACGATGGAGTGGTTTGAATCGCGCGGCGTAGCCCTCAAAATTGAAGACGACGGCCGCGTCTTCCCGGAGTCCGATTCCTCTCAATCCATCATAGACTGCCTGCTCGACGCCGCCCGCCAGGCCGGCGTTCGCATCCTCCTCCACCATCGCATTGACGACATCCTGCCGCCCGCCCAAGCCGGCGAACCCTGGCAGATCAACACCTCCGAAGGGCCGCTTTCCGCAGATCGGATACTCATAGCCACCGGCAGCAACACCCGCATCTGGGAGCAATTGGCCGCATTGGGCCACAGCATCGTGCCACCCGTACCTTCGCTTTTTACCTTCAACATCAAAGACCCCGCCCTCGCCGCTCTGCCCGGTCTCTCGGTACCGCAAGCCGACGTATCCATTCCCGGCACCGACCTCGCCGCCTCCGGCCCGCTGCTCATCACCCATTGGGGACTCAGCGGTCCGGCCATCCTGCGCCTCTCCGCCTGGGGCGCCCGCATCCTCGCAGGCAAGCAATACCGGTTCAACTTGCGCGTCAACTGGACCGGCCTTTCCATTCCCGACATCGAAGAAGAACTCGAATGGCTGCGACAGCAATACGGCAAACGACAGGCCGCTGCGCACCCGCAATTCGACATCCCCACCCGCTTGTGGCGCGCACTTTGCCTCTCTGCCTGGGGCGAAAGGCAGTTGGACAGCAAATGGGGCGATCTCAATAAAGGCATGCGCGACAAGCTGATCAACAGGCTCGCCGCTTCCGAATACAGCGTCAACGGCAAAAGCACTTTCAAAGAAGAATTCGTCACTGCCGGCGGCGTTGACCTCCGCGAAATCAATTTCAAAACCTTTGAGAGCAAACTGCATCCCGGCCTGTTTTTCGCCGGCGAAGTGCTCGACATTGACGCCATCACCGGAGGATTCAACTTTCAGGCAGCCTGGACCGGCGGCTGGATTGCCGGAGAGGCGATGGGAGCATTCTGAAATGGAAGATTGGATGGCTCTTCTTCAGGAAAAAGGGCCGATAAATAGTAATAAAAAAGGCGATGGCGACAACGATTTGGGCCTGAAAATGTTACTACCCTGTTTCTGCGCCGGATGCGCCGGAGCCTCGACACCTGACATTGATCAAAACAAACAGAAATCATGAAAACCATTCTGCTGCTGGCCGGCTTGCTGCTCGTCAATATCTCCTTTGCCGGCATTGTACCTCAACATATTCAACAGGCTTTTGAAAAAGATCATCCCGAAGCCGAAGCCGCGTTTTGGGAAATTACCAAAGAAGGATATGCCGCTACTTTTCAGGCGGAGGAAGGACTGAAAAAGGCGATTTATTCGGAAGAGGGCGGCTGGCTGGAAACCCGTACCCGCATTTTACTGCGAGACATTCCCGCCGACGTGCAGCGCGAAATTCGCAAAGAAATCGGCTACACCAAAACTACTTACATCGGCAAAGTACTGTCGCCGGAAGGTCGCTTTTACCGCATCGAATCCGAAACGGCAGAGGCTGTGGTCGTGCGGATTTTTGACGAAAACGGCCGGCTGATCTCTGAAAATGAATTTGCTTTCAGTACCAACAGCAAAGCATAAAACAATGGAATACAGGCAATTTGGAAAAACCGACTTGAAAGTAAGCGTCGTAGGCTTCGGGGCCTGGGCCATCGGTGGTCCGGCGCAGGTGGGCGATATGGCCATCGGATGGGGGCCGAGCAACGATGCGGAATCCGTCGGGGCCATCGAACGCGCTATCGAATTGGGAATCAACTTTTTCGATACCGCCGATTTTTACGGACTGGGGCATTCCGAGGTATTGCTCGGCAGGATGATCGGCAACCGGCAGGATGTCATTGTCGCTTCCAAAACCGGCCAGAAAATCGGCGACAACGGCAACGTCGCTATTGATTATTCCAAAAAACACATCCTCCGAACCTGCGAGGAAAGCCTGAGCCGATTGCGCCGCGACGCCATTGATTTTCACCACCTGCATGTGGCGCGTATGCAGCATTTGGAGCAGGGCGAGTGCATCGAGGCGATGGAGCAGTTGGTGCAAGAAGGCAAGGTGCGTTACTGGGGCATTTCGCTCAATACTTTCGCGCCCGAACCGGAGGCCGATTTCTTTTTGCAACATCAGATCGGACACGGGTTTCAGCTCGTTTTCAATGTCATCAATCAACGCGCCGCCGGCATCATCGAGCGCGCCCGCAATGCCGGCTATGGCGTCATTGCTCGCATGCCCCTGCAATTTGGCCTGCTCAGCGGCAAATTCGCGCCCCAAACCACCTTCCACCCGGAAGACCACCGCGCCAAACGCCTCCGCCCGGAAGTGCTGGAACGTGCTTTATCCGACCTGCAACCTTTTGCAGAAATGGCTAAAAGCAAGGGTGTTACGCAGGCGCAACTCGCGTTGAGTTTCGCGGCTCATTACCCCGGCATCACCACCATCATACCCGGCATTCGCACGCCTTACCAAGCCGAACTCAATGCCGAGGCCCTCCTTGCGCTCAACGCCGATGACATGGCACAGTTGAGCTTGCTGTACGAGGAGCATCTCGCGGACCTGATGAGTTTTTTGGAAACAGCGGGTTAGGGAGCGTTTGAGACTGTGAGAGGGGGAGGCTGTGAGAGGGCTTTTACATAAAAGCTCCGTGAAGGCTCCGTGTCCTCCGTGCCTCCGTGGTGATTCAAAAAATTCACTTGTACTGTTCATCCGGCCTCAGTTCGGTGCGAATGCGGTATCCTTTGTATTTTCGTAAGACTTGCGTTAGTTCCTTGATGCGAATATAGTCTTCAATAGAGAGGTCGAGACCTATGCCGATCAGGTATTTCCCTTTTATACTCAAATTATTCCTCAATTCATCAATTTCTTCAGGTGTATTGATTTGGATTAGCTCTGCTCCCTGTGATAGGTAGTATTCGCGAGTTTTCTGGTATGGCGGCGGCGGTGGAGGAGGATAGTTTTTGATTCTTTCTGCATTTTGCATAAATATCACAGCATCCTCATACCATAACTCTATGTTGTCTTCGAAGTATTCAAAATGCCCCGGCCCGCCGGTGTACAAAATCAGGCGGACAAGATGCTTATTATCTGCCCTTTGTAGCAATCCCAACAGTTGAGCCAAGTCGCGCAGTTTTATTCCCTCCCCGATCATCACCCCAATGTAAGGAGTCGGCCAGCAGTCAAAACACGATTCCTCCCGGATATCGCTCAAGGGTTTGAAGTATTCCCCGTTGCTCCAGACAGTTTCTCCTTTTTCATTCTTTAACAAGGCGATACCGCCATGCACCCGCACGCCGGCGCGCTCAATACGCTGGTCCAACTCATTACCGACTGTCAAACCCGTGCGAATACCAATCAGAGAAAAGACAGGCGGAAACCTGTATTCATAATCATACCTGTAAAAAAGGCTCGTATCTCCTTCAAAGCGCAGGCTGTCCGGTGAAAAAAAGGCGATCCGTTTTTGAATCGTACCGCCGCCATCCAATCGAATGGTCAAATCCCGATCCTGCAGCCGGTAAGTACCTGTAAAAGTAAAGGGCATTGATGACCTCAATTGCGCACTATCCCCTGATAACTTGAATTCTGTTATAGAAGAGGAAACAGGGCAGCTATGGCACAGCCATACAGCGTCTGTCAGTTTTTCTTCGGGGATGGAAGTGGTGCAAGCCGTAAACCAGACAACCGGCAGGCAGCCAGGCAATAGTAGGAAAAGGTTTTTCATGCGGTCGTTTGTTGCTTTTCAAAATGAAAGATGCAAAGTGGAGCGAAAGAGTTGGGATGCCCGGCAATTTTTCAGTAAGTTGAAGCGCAGGTATAAGTTTTACAAAAGAATAAAATTTGGAATCCCTTCATCTGCCGATTTATCCCTACCTTTGCGCCCTCATTTAAAAAAGCATCCATGCTGAACATTAGAAACGTAGCCATCATCGCACACGTTGACCACGGAAAAACTACCTTAGTGGATAAAATGCTGCTGGCCGGCCGGCTCTTCAAAGAACATGAAACTCCCGGCGAACTTATTTTGGACAACAACGACCTCGAACGCGAACGGGGCATCACCATCCTTGCCAAAAACGTGGCCATTACCTACAAAGGCCAGAAAATCAATATCATAGATACTCCGGGTCACGCAGACTTCGGCGGCGAAGTAGAGCGCGTACTCAACATGGCCGACGGCGTGCTTCTGCTCGTGGATGCCTTTGAAGGTCCCATGCCGCAAACCCGCTTTGTGTTGCAAAAGGCCATCGAACTGGGACTCAAGCCCATCGTGGTCATCAACAAAGTGGATAAGGACAACTGTACGCCCGACGAAGCCCACGAAGCCGTTTTCGACCTCATGTTCAGCCTCGGAGCTACCGAACAACAGCTCGATTTTCCGGTGCTGTTCGGCTCCGCCAAACAAAATTGGATGGGCTACGACTGGCGCAATCCTTCCAACGACATCACCCCGCTGTTGGACACCATCGTGGAGCACATTCCACCGCCGGTGATCGCAGAGGGCAGCACCCAGATGCTCATTACTTCTTTGGACTACTCGGCCTACATCGGTCGCATCGCCATCGGCCGGCTCTATCGCGGCAGTCTCAAAGACGGGCAACAGGTAGCGCTCATCAAAAAAGACGGCGCTGTGGTAAAGAGCAAAATTCGCGGCCTGTATGTGTTTGAAGGTTTTGAAAAAATCAAGGCAGAGCGTGTAGAAGCGGGCGAAATTTGCGCCATCCTCGGCGTGGACGGCTTTGAAATCGGCGACACCATAGCCGATCCTGAAAACCCGGAAGGCATGACCCGCATCGCTGTGGACGAGCCTACCATCAGTATGGTGTTTACCATCAACGACTCTCCGTTTTTCGGCAAAGAGGGCAAGTTTGTCACCTCGCGCCACCTCAAAGAACGCTTGGAGCGCGAGTTGGAAAAGAACCTCGCTCTGCGTGTACAACCCACCGCTCAGGCCGAAACTTTCAACGTGTTCGGTCGTGGCGTATTGCACCTTTCTGTGCTCATCGAGACCATGCGCCGCGAGGGCTATGAGTTGCAAATCGGTCAGCCTCAGGTGATTCTGAAAGATGTGGACGGCCAGGTACACGAACCCATCGAAGAAATGACCATTGACCTGCCGGACAACATGTCGGGTACGGCCATTGATATGGTGACGCGCCGCAGGGGCGTGCTGCTGAGCATGACGCCCAAAAACGAGCGCGTGATTCTCCAATTGGAAATCCCGTCGCGCGGCATCATCGGTCTGCGCAGCCAAATGCTCACCGCCACTCAGGGCGAGGCCATTATGACGCACCGTTTCAAAGAATTCCAGCCGTACAAAGGTGACGTACCGGGTCGTACCAATGGCTCGCTCATCTGCATGGAAACCGGTACTGCTATTCCTTACAGTATTTTCAACCTTCAGGATCGCGGCAGTTTTTTTGTGGATGCAGGCGAAGAAATTTACGAAGGTCAGGTGGTAGGCGAAAATACGCGTGCCGGCGACCTCATCGTGAACCTGACGAAGACCAAAAAGCTCACCAACATGCGGGCTTCCGGCTCCGACGAGAAGGTGCGCATCATTCCGCCCATCAAGTTTTCGCTGGAAGAAGCGCTGGAGTACATTCAGGAAGATGAATACGTGGAAGTGACGCCGAAGTCCATCCGCCTGCGGAAGATTTTGCTGAAAGAACACGAGCGCAAGCGCGCGAAGAACTCGGCCTTGTCGTCGCAAGTGGGTTAATCCAGCTTCCCAAAAAACTGTATCAAGTGGACGACGTGCTCTTCAATGGGCACGCCCAGATGCTCGCATCCCAAGAGGATGGTGCTGCGGTCTATTTTGGCGGCGAAGGCTTTTTCCTTCAGGCGGCTCATGATGGATTTGACCTTCATTTGGCCGTAAGGCACGGGATTCACTTTGCGGTAGGCGAAAAAGATGCCGCTGATTTCGTCGCAGGCTAACAGGGCTGCCGCCAGCCGGTTTTGAGGCAGCGTTTGAAAGCCGTTGTAGCCAAAGGCATGTACCTCTACTGCATGAATAAACGTCTCCGGGTAGCCCCATTCCCGAAACCATTGCAGTGAAACGGCGGGATGCTGTTCCGGAAACTGCTCGAAATCCAGATCGTGCAGGTACCCGGTGAGGTACCACAAATCTTCGTCCTCTCCGAAATGCCGGGCATAACCTTCCATCGCCGTCGCTACCATCCGTGCGTGGTAGCGCTGATAGGCGTCCTGAACGTGATGTTCAAGAAGTTGTGTAGCTGCTGATCTGTCGGGAAGTGGCATGGTGTATCAATTTTAATTTCTACTCACAACCCACTCAAAATATCCTGTTGCCGGCGGCTGAAGTGAAACGCTTCGGACAGGGTAGCCGACAGCACGCCTTCGAGATCGCCGTAAGCCTCGTTGTAATCGGCCTGACTGCGGCGGATGACTTCTAATGCCTCCTCGCGGCCATACACATGCGTGATTTCGCAGTTGATCGGTTCGCCGGGCAATTGCTTGTACGTCAGGAAGTAATGTCGCAGGCGATTGATGATGCTGGCCGGCAGTTCGCTGATGTCGTGCCATTGGCCATACACCTCGTCTTTGGTCAGCACGGCGATGATTTTATCGTCGGCCTCACCGCCGTCAATCATTCGGAAGCCGCCGATGGGCGTAGCATTCACGATGATGTTGCCGTGTGTGACCTCGCGCTCGGTGAGTACGCAAATATCGAGCGGATCGTCGTCGCCCACGATGTTGGCTCTGCCGGTGGCCTGCATGCAAAATTCGGCTACCTGCGCCTTACAGTAGGTTTGCGGAATAAAGCCGTACAAAGCCGGCACGATGTTGGAGAACTTTTGCGGGCGGTCAATTTTCAGGTAGCCGCTTTGTTTGTCCACTTCGTATTTTACAGTATCAGAGGGAATTACTTCGATGAAGGCCGTCACTTTTCGCGGCGCATCCGGCCCGATGGGGATGCCGTGCCAGGGGTGCGAGGTGTATCGCAGCCCGATCATTTTCCACAGTTTGCTAAAGGATTCCTGACTCATTATTCATTGGTTGTTTGAGGCGACAAAGGTAAGGGATTTGGTCGGCTCTGCGCCGAATTGCGCATCGCATAAAAATTTCACCTCCCCAGCAAAAACACCAGTGGAATATGCAGCCGCCCGGCCCATGCGCGCTCCGAGTGGTCTTCGCCGGGAAAAGCCTGCGACAACAGATTTTTGACGCCGTAACCTCCTGCTTTCAGGATCACATCGGCTTGCGCCTGATACGGCGGGTACAGCGCATCTAAGGTTTGATCGCCGTGATCGAAATACATAAGATGCGTTTTCGGGTCGGGCAGATGTGTTTTCAGGTATTGCAAAAATGCGCCCGGCACCGGATTGTTTTCGATGGCGAAAATGCCCGGCCAATGGGTGGAAATACAGGCCGCTCCGCCGAACACTTTCGGGTATTCGCAGATAGCGTACATGGAGATGAGGCCGCCCATGCTGCTGCCGGCAATGAAGGTGTTTTTGCGATCTTTGCGCGTGGCATATTGCTTGTCAATAAAGGGTTTTAGCTCTGTTGTCAGAAATTTCAGGTACTTGTCGGATTGCAGCAGGTCGCTGTTGAAAACCTGCTGACCGTTGCTCCTGACTGCCGAAAACACCAGCTCTTTTTCCTGAGCGGAGAGTTGTTCAAAAGGCTTCTGCGGGAAATACTCGGTATGCCGTCCCTGCCCGCCGTTCCAGATTCCGACGACGATGCAATCGCGTATTTTACCTTCCGCGAGGAGTTTGCCCGCTATTTCGTCCACCTGCCATTCCTGTTTGTTCCAGGTGCCCGCGCCGTCGAAGAGCATCTGCCCGTCGTGCATGTACAGTACGGCGTACTTTTTGCGGGGCGAGTAGCCTTCCGGCAACCAGACGTCCACATTTCGGGCAGAGACGAATTGTGAGGGAAACTGCTCGTGGCGCTCTATCCGGCCGGCAGAGACGGCGGGCGTTTGGGCTTGCGCCGAAATAGCGAGGAGGGCGCATGATGCTGCGAAAAACCAAAGGTGCATTTTTTTCATACGGAGAGCGCTTGAAGTGAGCCGTAAAGTTCGCACAAAATACGGCAAATTCATAGCTATTGCATGCTCGTTTTGCGCTTCCGGTTGTCGGCCACGAATGCCTCTATGCGGCGATGCGCCAGCCAGCGATGCCAAAGCTCGCCCAATGTGAGCGCGCCGAGGCCGGCCCCGAACAGCAGCATACGCACGGTTTCTACCCAGTCGGCATATCGGGCGTAGAAAGGCCGTACGAACAACACTTCGATACTTATGACTAAGGCCGCCGTCAGAAAAAACAATATGCCCGCTGCCCGAAACACCTGCAAAGAGCGGAAGTGTATGCTTCGGAAGCACTTTTTGAGGAAAGATACGGCATCGCGGTAGTCGGGGTCCATGCGCACCAATTCGCGCAGAATATGTTCGGCGTGGTGGTAGTCGGAGGTGTTGTACAGAGAAGCGGCTTTGCGGAAAAGGGATTTTTTGAAAATGTCTTCCTGTTTGTAGGTGTGGATGTTGTGGCATATCGCCGCCTCAATGACTTCGTCCACCATGACCAAGTGTTTTTGGTAGGCGCCCACCTCAAACAAGGCGTTGACATAAGCATACAGCAGCTCGAAGTATTCGTCGAAATCAAGAGCGCGGATGTCCGTTTCGCGGCGCTCAAAAAAGTGGATGATGTCTCGCCAGGCGGAGGCATCAATGCTCCTGAAATCGCGGTAGAGCTTGGAATGATATGTCGGTTGTAAGTACGGCATCAATTCAACAATTCTAAAGCATACAAGACAGGTTTGGACGGTGAAGCATCCAATTGGATGGAAGTAATTTGCAAGTTGAGCAAGTATAATCCATCCGGGATGAAATTGTTTACAAAAATAAGCTCTGTTATCGTAGCATCTATGCGCGGCGCCTGCGGAAAATTCCAAAAAGTTTTGTGCGCAGCCAATTGCCCCCCGTCTTCCTCTCGGTCCACCGAAGGCAAATCGAGCAAAAGGTGCTTCACGCCGGCCTCGCGCAGCCAACGCACCGCATCAGGATGCAGGTAAGGCGGGTTGGTTCCTGAGTAATGACGGCGGCATTTATCGGTTGCGTTGGGCAGGGTGCGCAGGATGTAGGCTTCCGCCTCGCCGGGCATCAGGGTGTCTTCCAATTGCTCGCGCATGACCACGCGGTCGCCGTCGGGCTGCATTTGCGGCAAGACGCTGTGCAGTTTGGCTATAAAATGGAAATTGGTGAGGCAGTCATTGAGCGAAAAATGTTCGGGCGCTATGTGGCCCACACATTCGGTGTGCGTGCCGTTGCCGTGCGGATTGAGGCGGACGTTGAAAAAATTGACCGGCCCCCCTTCTTTCACCGAACCGACAAAACTGCCCATGCGCACCGGAGCAGTTTCCATGAACGGCGCGTAGAAGCAGTTGACGGTATCGGGGCCTTCCGACAAAGGAATGGAGATGTCGAGCGCTTGGTCGAGCTTGGCGGCGTAGCGCTTTCCGAGGTGCGAGAGTTCGATGGCGGGCATGGTATTGGTTTGGAATTTTTATTGAAACAAAGTATCCGGCCTCTAATCATTCCTCTTATCCGCACCCCAATTCAGCTTTTCGCGCATGGTTTCCAAAAATCCGGCGCCGGGAATTCGGATGAGTTGAATGTCGAAATCGTTTTTTCGGATGGCCAACTGATGCGCCGAAGTGATGGACTCCGAACGCGAATCCAGCGTGCAAAGAAAACTCTCGGCCCGGCCTTCCACCTCGAACGAAATGACCGAATCATCTGAAATGACAATGGGCCGCACGTTGAGGTTGTGCGGCGATACGGGCGTGATAACGAAGGAGTTGGAGTTGGGAAAGATGATGGGACCTCCGCAACTGAGCGAGTACCCCGTGGAACCGGTGGGCGTGGCTACAATGACCCCGTCGGCCCAATAGGAATTGAGGTACGCGCCGTTGATAAAGGCGTGGATGGTAATCATGGAAGAAGTGTCGCGCTTGAGGAGCGTGCAATCGTTGAGCGCAAAGGGCGTGTCGCCGAAAAGCGGCAAATTGGACTCCAGATAGAGGAGGCTGCGGTGTTCTACCTCGTACATACCGCGTTTCAGCAACCCGATGGCCTGGCTGATGCGCCGCTTTTCGATGCCCGCCAGAAAACCGAGGCGCCCCAGATTGATGCCCAAAATCGGTACCTTGTTGTCGCGGGTGTATTGAATAGCTGCCAATATAGTGCCGTCGCCGCCTAAGGTGATGCAGTAGTCTAATGGCCTGACAATGAAATCTCTGTGGTTTTCAAAAACGCCCACATCCCGCCTGAAAACGATTTTTCCTTTGAGCTGATCCAAATAAGCCCGGAAGACGAAAGCATTGATGTTCTCTTCGTGCAGGGCATCGAACAGCGACTGAATGCAGGGCAAATCTGCTTCCTTGACTACCTTGCCGAAAACCGCTACTTGCATCAGATATTCATGTTGAGGTGTAAAAATAAGCCTTTTTCGCCGAGATGGTTGAAACTGTATTCTATCAGCAGCACTTTGTCGTAAAAAAATACGAGGTGCAAAGCTGGTCCGCCGCCCCACAAGGGCCTGTTGTTGAGCGGATTGCCGATGCGGCTTGCAAACGGATCATTGATGTAGGCCCAGCCCGCATTCATGGCCACATAAGCTTTGAAGGGTATCTGCCGGTAAGATTCCAAAGGTACCCATTTTCCAAACTTCAGCGTTCGGTCTATGAGTTTGAAACGAAAAAGCGAGCGAAGCAGCAGCATGTCGGGACCATCGGCGATATAGTATTCGTAGCCCGGCAGATACACTTGTCCGAAACCCAAAGCACGGTTGTCGTTGTAGGGTTGTTGCTGCCGGATGAGGGAGTACTTGCTGTCGGCCATAAGGGCTGCGCTCCACCTGCCTTTGGCCGGCAAATAGCGCTCGTACCGGATGGTAAATGTCAGCGCGTTGCGGTCGGAAAAGATGCCGAGGCCGTCTTTGAGCAGGCCGGCCCGGAGGTAGTGGCCATTGAGCGGGTATGCGCGGATGTCGCGGAAATCGCGGGTGAATTCGTATTTGAACGAAAAATAACGTTGCAGGTGCCTGCCGTCGAGGAAGAAGCCTGGATTGAGGCTGTCGGCTACAATGGGGTCTATTCTGTTTTGGTGAAAACCCAGTTCTGCATAGTGAAAAGTGCGTGCGCCGGGGCGGTAGTTGAGTCCCAACTGTGTGCGGAATCTTTGGGAAATAAAGCGGTCTTCGAGCCTGAAAAAGAGCTGTTTATTGCCTTCGGTGGCATAGTTGACCTCGCGGTTTTGGGCATACTCAATGTAGGAATAAATGCCCAGCGTCTTTTTTCTGTTGATGAAAGGCAGGGTGTATCTGAGATTGTATTTTCGGGTGTAACCAAACTGTATTTTTGCTTTCAGGGGGTCGTTGTTGCCGCTGAAATTGGTGTGGCTGAAGTCCAATCCGTAGTTGACCCGCTGCAAAGATCGTTTTTGTTCTACCCACCACACATTGAAATTTCGGTCGGCCAGATCGAATACCGGTACCGGATAAATGTACCACGATTCATCCACCTCCACGCGTATATGCACCCTGTTGTTGCGGGCCTCCCAGTCTTTATAGTAAATGTCCACTTTGGTAAACAAGGCTGTGTTGACCAACATCAGGCGGCTTTCTTCCAACAGGCGGGGCAGTTGATCCAATGGCAGCGTATCACCTGTGCGCACTTGCATTTCGCGCAGTATGATGGCGTCTTTGGTGCGCTTGTTGCCTGTAATGCTGATTTCGCCGATGTAGCACAGGCTGTCGGTTTGGGCGGTGGCGCTCCAGCAAAAAATCCAGACGAAGGCAGATATGGACAAAATTCGCTGCATCTCAAAACAAAGTAGGGGTTCCGGGTGTCGGGCGGTGCAATTCGGGGCCGTTGCTTTTCACCGAATTGACCAATTCGCTCACCTGATACATGCCCAGCAATCCATCGGGCAGCGGCTGCATCATGGCCAATACCGTGTCAAGGTCGGGTTCTGCCAGCCATTGCTCTTGCTGTTCGGCAGTGTGCAAAATCAGCGGCATTCTATTGTGTACCAAGGCCATATCTGTGTTCGGCTCGGTAGTGATGATGGAAAAACTCTTCACGGCATAGTCTCCGTGATACCACACATCCCAGATGCCGCCCATGACGAGCAGGTCGCCGTTTTTCATAAAAATGCGCATCGGCACGCGGCGGTCGGCCTCGGTGCGCCACTCGTAAAAACTGTCGGCCAGCACTAAGCAACGGCGCTTGCGAATGGGCAATCGGAAAGAAGGCTTGGCAGCGATGCCCTCCGAACGGGCATTGATGAGCTTGCCGGCGTTGGCCCCGTCGTTCGACCAATGCGGAATGAGGCCCCAGGTAATGTATTGAAGGCGGGCCGGTGCTTCATTCGTGATGACATAAGCGTGTTGTGTGGGCGCAATATTGAAGCTCTCGCGCAGGTTTACCCCCGTGTCTATGTCGCCGAGTTGCTCGTGTACTTTTTCTTTTGTGGTCGAAAATGAAAATCTGCCGCACATTTTCCGCTGTTTATGAGTTTACAAATCCGGATGATGCCGGTGTCAAAGGTAATAAACGCAATTGATACGGGAAGAAAAGTGCAATTTTGCGCGCTGTACAGTTAAGTTTCTATGAGTAGTGAAGGGGTGAATGCGGACTGTAATTCTGGCAGAGTCACCCCTTCACTAACCTGCCCAAACTCACTTTTTTATACTGCGCACATCACCCAAAGCAACCTGAAATTTTCTCAAAATGAATCGCAATTGTTCCGCTTTTTGTCTTTTGCTACTCTTGCTCGGAGCCGGTAGTGCTGCGGCGCAAAGCACTGCCGCCAATAAAGAACAGACCGTCAATTTCGGCCTGCAAGCCGGCGCCATCTTTCCCAGCCGTCTGTTTCGGGTGCGCAGCAATGAGGCGGTGAATAATGGATTCACTTACTCCATCCGCGCCGATGTAGGCGTACAGTTTGGCGGCATGGCCACGTTTCAGTTGGGCAAGCGCTTCGAGTTGCAGGGCGGGCTTATGTTGTTGATGCGCAATTATGAGGTCGCAGTGAGCGACGGCGCCACGCGACCTTCCATCCAACTCAATACCACCATCTACGAGATACCGCTGCAAATGGCTTATTACCAGCCCGTCGGCAACCGCGCCCGCCTTGTAGTGGCTACCGGTGTGAACATGCAGTCGCTGCCCAGCAATCTCCGCGTACGCGACGGTATCCTCGATGTGTTCGCCCGCAAACGCGCCTTTTCGGTGCCCGCCTCGCTCACCACCGCCGGATTGGATTTCAGAAACCGCGCCAAAGGCGGCTGGATGGTCGGCATCTCGTATTGCATCACGCCCTTCCCGCTCTACGATACCGGCATTACGGCCCGTTTCGACGGCAAAGATGAGTTCTTCGTACTGCCGCATATCGGCGATTACTTCTGTGTAGTGGGGAGGTATTACATAGATTGAGGTGGTTTTTAGGCATCGCCATTCCGGTCATTGCGCTGATTGCTGCCATCAGCGAGGAGGAGGAGGCGCGGGTACTTGGGGAGCAGGATGATTTGTTTTTCAGTATGTTATCAGAGACCGGTTACCAGCGATGGTGTTTTTTATTTTCTGGATGAGAGAAGACTCTGCGCGAGCGGTTACCATCGCCAAGTATAATTTTTTTCAATATATATCTTGTACATTTCTTCCCAGTTTTGATGTTCATTTAGTTGGATATAAGATAAAAGTTTGTCAAAGCTTTCTAAAGACTCTCTAATAGTCTGAGTCCTGTAATCATCTATAAATAATTTGCAATCATTTTCAAAAAAAGAAAGCAAGCGTTTAACGGAATATTTTATTGAAACATTGAATCCAAATTTTACCTGTAACCCCTTATAAAACATAACTCCTTCCGGTTCATATCTTTCAGGAAAATAATTAAAAATAAGGGTATTAGTATCAATTCTGAAAATAATTTCGTAAGTTGACATTGAGGCAGTGTCAAAAGTAAATTTTTTGTCAGGATATACTTCCATTAGAATGACACTTATTTTATGACATTCTTTAAACACCATTTCAAGGTTTTGCATCTTTAGTAATTTGTTTTAACTACTTACGACAGTGTACATTCGAGCATTTTTTCTGAGCCTGAATTTGGTACTATCCCGCTTGCGCCCAGTCTTCCCCCCACAAAAAACATCATCGCTCGTCCCGTGTCTCTGACCGGGACGCCTATACCCCTGTCTCCTGACAGACTTGAACGGAAAACACTCCTATTTACAAATCCCCCACCAACTGCGGAGGAACAAGCCCCGTCGCATCCCATCCATTCTACCTCTAAAACGCCGGCATTTCCGGCATAGTTGACTGCGCTGCTGTAAAGATAATGTTCCGGTAGCGCTACAATGCCTGCCATGACTATGCTACCGGCTCGCGCCCATTCTTCCCCCCGCTGTACGCGGCAACGGATGCCGACTTTTTTCAGATGCAAAACACTTGCGATACCGGCAAAAACAGCTTAGCTTTGTAGCAAATTGGAGAATCGAATGAATAATAGTCGCCCCTTAGTGAGTTTTGACTGGGCCATCAAAAGACTGCTGCGCCAAAAAGCCAACTATGATGTATTGGAAGGCTTCCTCACCGTGCTGCTGCGTCGGCAGATTACCATCATCAATATACCCGAATCGCAAGGCAACAAGGATGACGCAACTGACAAGGTGAACGCTGTGGACATCCTCTGCGAAAGCGAAGACAAAGAACTCATTCTCATAGAATTGCAGTACAACAGCGAGAGCAGCTATTTTCACCGGATGCTCTTCGGCGTGAGCAAGACCATCACCGACCACATGTACGAGGGCTTCGAGTACGAGAAGGTGCGCAAGGTCTATTCCATCAACATCGTCTATTTTGATCTGGGGCAGGGCAGCGACTACGTTTATCACGGCACCACCGAATTTCGGGGCATTCATACCCACGATGTCCTGCGAGTGAATGCCCGTCAAAGGGAGGTTTTTGATGTAACCGCTCCTTACGAACTCTTCCCGGAGTACTACATCATCAAAGTCAACAGTTTCGACGACGTGGCGAAAGACACGCTGGATGAATGGATTTATTACTTGAAAAACAACCGCCTGCCTGATCATTTCACGGCTCCCGGTCTGGAGAAGGCGGAAAAAGTGCTAAATTATTACAACATGAACGCAGAAGCCAAGGCATTGTACGATGCCCACATCAAAGCCCGCCGTATTTCCCACGACGTACTGGAAACCGCCAGGATGGAGGGGGTCGAGGAAGGGATTGAAAAAGGGATTGAAAAAGGCCGCGAAGAAGAGCGTCTGTACCTTGTCGTCAATGCCTACAAGCAGGGCATCGCCATTCCGGTTATTGCGCTGATTGCCGCCATCAGCGAGGAGGAGGTGGCGCGGATACTTGGGGAGCAGGGGCTTGGGTGAAGGGTGGGGCATAAAGATTTGTTTTTCAGTATGTTGTCAGAAGCAACGAAATAGGGGTGCGGGGACGCCTCATTGCGCCCCACGCCACCAGCGATTGATTTTTTTTATTTTTTTTGAATGAGAGAAGACTCTGCGCCAGCGGGGCAGGGTGTATAGGGTGATTTTATCTTTGGGCTGTAACTATGTTACCTAAGACTCGATGCCTGCGGGTGGCTCATTGATGCCAGCTTCATTCGAGTAAGTAACTTCCCCCAATAATTCTGATCTGAAGAGGTTTTGCCCATACCCCAATAAGATATGGATGAATGATAAACCATCGATTGATTCGAGGTGTTGTTTAGCTGCACGCGAAAGTGCTCATTACTTTCGTAAAGACTTTTTAACCCCTCATGCATTATGAAGATTCGATACCTACTCCATACCTGTTTATTAAAATTATTAATAGCTTGACCTATTGATAAAAAATCATCCACTTTTTCATCCAAGATATTCTGTCCAAGGCTCCTGTCCAAAAATAGTATTGCCGAATGAAATTGAAAATACTGACTGATTGAGTTGAACTTGTACTTATTGGGAAAGGTATCAAGCAAATACTGTCCAGAGAAGAACAGATTCGTCTGTCCTTCAAAAGGAATCGATGAAAAAACTGAAAAATATGGATGCTGATCATCAAAAGTGTAGCTCTCCTCCTGCAATGAGACCACTCGTAAAAAAGCATCGAGAGCATGCTGGTCACCCAATGGGTTCTCATCATAACTAACCTCTACCTTCCGCCTTAATCGAAGGAAATCATCTTTCTCACACTGTGGAGCCTCCTCCAGAAGGTGCTCTACAGTAGAATACTTTTTCATATAGTCATCAATCTTTGACATCGTATTACAATTCTTCTAACTCAATGCGACGAAGTAGCTCGCCTGGATACCAAACGCTATCATAATCATCCTGAATTCTTACTATTCGATATTGCTTGCCCGGTCTTTGCAATACTTCAAACTGAGGATGCGGCAAGTCAGGTTCCGCTGCAATCCCACGATTCGTAGTGCTATTAAAGTTAGACCCCCAATGCGCAAAATCATCAACGTAGACTCCTTCTTTCGTTGTGATAGAAATTATCGTCCTAATGTTATCCCCATCATATGTCCGATCAATAAACTTTTTGGCAACTTGACCAGACGCATCGGTTGAGGAAGAAAGCACAACAGGTAGTGTTGTTGGTTCATTGTTAATATATGGAACTTGGAAATCTGCCATCATTCTTTCAGGAGTATAACACCCTCCCCTTGTGGTGATTGTCCCTGTCGGCAAATAATAGCCGGCCTGCCCAAGTCGCTGTAATGCCCTGTCTATGATCCTACCAGCAGCTATGCGCTCAGGAAAAGAAGGTAATACAGGATTTACCAATCCAGAACCGCTGACATTTGCTATTGGGTCATAATATGTGTACCGAAATAAGGATGATGCTTCTACCCAAGTTAACTGATCTTGGTCTATCAGATTTCTAAACAAGCCATAAATCGTAGAATTATTCTTTAATACCCCATCTGATATAGCAGTGGTTGCATGTACCCCATGAGCAATAACATCATCAACAGTGTATCCCAGAGATGCCAAGTCTCCAGAAACAGATTTCAAGTAGTCTATATTAGTCCGTAATGAAGGTGCTTCTCTCAGCGCCCCCCACGCCCTCACCCTCCCTTGCGCCACCACCAAATCTGCCGGATTATTGATGTCCAATCCGTTGGTAAAAAAGCGGATGAAATCAACATTGCCGTCAACGAAAGCCTGTACAATATCTGCCCGTAGTGCCTGAGTTTGGAGAATGTCCAAAATACCCTCCGTAGCGTCAATGACGCCTCCGTCGGGTTTGTTTTTACGCAAAATGGCTACCCACAGCGGGCACGTCCCATTCGTATTATGCACCAGCACGCCCTCTTCCCCCACATAATAATTGTGGTGGTCGGCCACTTCGAAGTTATACACCGACACGGTAGTGTCCACAGCAGCCACGCTCTGCACCGTGAGCAGCGCACCAGTGAGGGCCAACAGTTGCATGCCCCGGCGGAGGCTGTCGGCAGGCAGGTATTGTTGCAGGGCGGGAATGTAGAAGGGGTGGTTGCCGGTAGCCCACAGGGTATCGCCGGGCGTGACGATGCGCATCAGGTTGTACCAGGTCTTTCGGGCTACCTGGCGCACCTGCGAAACAACAGTGTCCTTCTTTTGCGTATCGTATGCCATGATCTCGTCGTCAGGTTGCAAGCGTTCTATGGGTACCGTGCCTTTGGGCGTGTGTACGGGCGTACCGGCGGGGAAGCAGGCGCAGCGCAGTATTTTCGAGCCGGTGCCTTGCCGGTGTACCAATGCGCTGGAGCCGTCGGGCGAAATAACGCGTATTTCGCTGCCGTCCACGTTGGCGCTGCCAAAGTTATGCACATTGGGGCCAATATCCATAGCGCCGGCAGCATTTATTTCGGCTACGCGGTTGTCCAAGTAGCGGATGTTGGTTTTTCCGGCAGCGGGCAGGGTCACATCTACGCCGGGGTGGCTGCTGCTCCAGAGTCCTTCGATCCATTCCACGAGCGCTTTTTCGGAGGGCGTACTGACATGATTGAGGGCGGCCCACTTGGTGAAACCCTCATTGTTGGGAGCGGCTTCGAGGAAAGCACGCATGGCGGGCCGGTTATCCATATCGTCGCACCAGCGCCCCAGACGCTGTACGTCGAGCAGTTGTTCAGTGGGCAATTGCTTGTCCAACAGGTATTTATAGGCAGTGACCATGTTGTTGGTCTGCGCATTGGGCGAATTTCTGAACAGGTTGTTGTGAAATGCCAGCAGGCGGCTGTCATTACCTATGAGGTAGTTTTTCAGGTCGTTCAATTGTGCGGGAGTGAAGCCGGCATTTCGGATGACATCGGGCAGGTGTCCGGGGTTAGACTGCCCCAGTGCTGTGAGCCGCTGCCGGAGAAGGAGGAAGAAGTCCCATTGCCCGCCGCCGAGAATGTCGAGGACTCTGGCTACGCGTTCTGCATCGGGGTAGTCGTCGGAGTTTTTGGCAATGACATCGGCGGCATACTCGCGCACCCTCTCGTTCTGGTAGCCCGCCGCATAGTTGCCGTCGGTGTCTCTGGCCCGTTGTTCAACGTGATCCATCAACTGTCCCAGTCGCTGGTTTTTGGACTGAGCGTTCAAGCCTCCGGCAGCATCGGATTTGCTGACTTTTCCGGCCACGTTCATTCTCGACAGGCCGTTGACAAGATCATGGCCGAGGCTGGGAAGGCCGATGACGGCGGATGTGATGTTGAGGACGTTTTTTTATATATTTTGTCAGTTAACTTCGTTACAATGTATTTTTTCATGCTTATGCAATATAAAACTATCTAAAGGGTTCTTCGCGGGAAATACAGTGTAATCGAAACTCCCACTTCGCTTGATAATGGAATCTCCAGGCGAAACCCGATGAAGGGCATAATGTAAACCGAATGGATATTTAATCAATCCATTCGTCATCTCTACTAAATCTAATTTCGAACGATTTACCAGACCAATTTTTAAAACGACACCAGAATATTCATCGTTGAAATCTTTCAAGCAATGATGACGATTTATTTTGTCAGTGGCTTCTACGTTCAAATATCTTAGCTGAATCATATAAATAGTAAAAAATATAGCCAAAAATGCGTAAAACAGGTATGGGACAAATACTTTTTTCGTATTCGTAGACTGCTTGGTTTTATTCAAATTCAATTTTCTTCTCATCGCTCTAATCCATATTTGTGCAGGTATAAAATAAACGAGTGATTCCTCCCTGATGCGCAAAGTTTGGAAGTATTTGAGTATCAGAAGAAAATCCAGATAGATTTATAAATTCTGATGCGTTGAGAATTCTTGAAGGCACGAGCTGTCTAAAGTCAACAATTCCATTTATTAAGTTGAAAGGAGATCCAACATACTCAAGAGTTTCACCAATCCAGACTATTCTATTTATTTCGGGATCAAAACTATTCCATCTACCTATTCCATTTATATTTGCAACAGTTCCGATCCCGGTAAATGTACCTGGAGTTGCACCTGATGGGAAATCATTAGGATACCGTGAGTATTCCTGCCTGAAATTACCATAGATAATACCAAATGCAAATGAGGGTATAAAATTTAGCCCCTGGGAATACCTGACAAAATACTCAATATAGCCATATCCTCTCATTCTGCCAGCAATAACTCCTTTGCCCGTTAAAAATCTCATTCCCTCTGCATAATATCCCATAAAATCGTATTCATTGTAATAATAACTACCATCCGAGATGACTCCATTGCCATTCCACAGATTTATATCAACAGGATACGCTTCGTCTTTGACAGGCCCGGATGCCCCCGCCTCAAAGAACCATTCTTCTGATGGCTTGATAACAACAGCTGACGATGGTTTATCTGTAATACAGTCATTAGAATCAAAAAAATCGTACAAAACTAAATGTAATCCTCTGAAATTTACATGGTTGTCATGATATTTTTTCAATAGAGCTGCTCTATTTGAGGCTGTTCCAAAGTCTTCTCCGCCAATGCCAAATGCCCAACTATCAGGGAATTGATTATTTAGTGCCCAATATGTAAGCCTTCGTTGTTCGATGATATTGCCGCTTTGTAAAGCTGATCTCATAGCTCTGGAAATTTGTGGGCTAAATATGTGTAAGCGCCACTCTGGAATCCTTCTTGCCAACTCCCCCTCCTCATCCCCCTCCAACAGCCCCGCCAGCGGCGGCGGATTATGCACAATATGCCACTGATAATGATGCAGGCGCGTGCCGGAGGCATAGTCCATCAGGTTGTCCGTTTGGCCGGGGGCGAGGCCGGAAAACTGCTCCCAGGGGTGCCGCAGCCGGAAAGCCCCGTGCCCCAGTTCGTGCGCCATGGTGCGCCCCAGATCGGACAGCGAGCCGTGCCCGGCCGCCACAATGAAACCCTTGTTGCGGGCGCGCGGCATGAAGCCCTTGATGCCGCCCTGCGCGTTTTGCACCACGATGAGGTAGTACTTTTCGGGGTCGTAGCCCGGCAGGCGATTGATTTCCTGATTGATGCGCTGCATCTGGGCGTTGTAGTCGGCGTAGAAGGCCGAGTTGGTGGAGTCCAAAGTGTTTTGCGCCTCGCTTTCAAACCAGCCGAGCGGCAGCGAGGGCAGGAGTTCTACCGTGAAAGAGGCTACGGCGGGGCGGTAGATGTCGTTGAGTTGGGACTGTATGGCTTCGGCGTCTGCGGCGGCGAGGTTGCCCGCGCTGTTGATGGGCACGATGACCACCTGCGTCGCCTTCTTATTATACGACACCACATTCAGTTTCCCGGCGTATTTCCGTTCGGGGTTGCCGAGGGAATCGCGACGGGTTTGCACCGGATAAATCTGGTAGGTTTTGTTATGCTCGCCCCCCGTCACCGGCAGGATGGCCGCCCCGTTGTCGGTGCAGCCGGCGCCGCAGGCGTGTTCGTGGTGCGGCACAGGTGTGCGACTGTTCGTCTCAAAGTGCAGGCTGTCGGGCAGTTGGGCAAAAGGAGTGAGCAGCAGCACGCTGTCGCTGCGGCCCGCTTCCACCGATTTCCAGGCTACCCGGTAGGGCTGATGGGCCACGGTAAGAAAATTGTAGTCGTCCACCATGGGCTGGTACATGAGGCTGTCGAAACCATAGTGCTGCTGGGGGAAGCCGCGGAAACGGATGGCATAATCTGCCTCAAAGAGGGCATTGATGGCGGCGATGAGGTTGGCGATGGTCTGGCTCAGTTGGGCATTGCACACGGAGGGCGGCTGGGAGAGGTAGCACAGGAGGGCTTCGTTGATTTGCTGGCGGAGGGAGTCCGGCAGGTCGGGGTATTCATTGTATACCTGCCTGCCGGCAGGCACGGTAGGGTCTGCGCCGTGCAGTACGTTCCAGTTGGTGGACGAATTTGATGTAAAAAATATTTTTTCAATAAGTTGTCTGGAGACAAACGGATAGTGGTAACGGGGACGCCTTATTGCGTCCCACACTACCAGCGATTGTGTTTTTTATGGATTTTTTGTGGAAGACGCTGCGCCAGCGGTTAAGGTTTTCTAATTTAATGATATACAATACCTGGGATTTCTTTACATTCATATCTCTTAATGAAAAATGACCATCCAGTTAAAATCCTGATTAAAAAATCAATTTCTATAACAATATGCTCATCCTCTGCGGACTCAATACTAAGCGTCGCATTTTCGTTATTTAATTCAATTATATATGTTTTACTATAAATATAGCTTACTGTGTTTTTAGAATTTTTTTTATGATCATGCAACTTTTTTATTACATCATTTACAACTTTAATATTAAGCATTTCGTCGGTTCCTAGTAATTCAATTAGCCTACAAGTCCCAAAGCTATGCACGCGAATTATTGGCCAATGAATACCATCGTCTCTTACTAAGATGTAATAACCGTAATCTATTTCTGAATGAGTCATGTTAAAATCATGGATATGAGAGTTCTGGAAAAGCTGAATTAATTTTGTTATTACTGAATACAATTCTGATCGGAACACCTTCGCGTGAGAAACCCAAATAATGACCAGAAGGAAATCCCTGAGGTTGAGTTCTGTTTGCAAATGCGAACTCAATTTCCTGAATCGTTTTGATTTCATCCCAATGATCAGGGAAGAAGGTTTTTGGAGGGGTTGCCCCATTGGGGAACCTTAAAATTGCTCCATAGCATCCATATTGCCCAATCTGGACTCGATCAATTATTTCTATATCTGTACGATGAAGTAAAGAAGAAATATGATGGAATCCACCCATTGGATTAGGGTGTCCTATTGGATTTCCTCGAAAAACATGTTGTAGGGTATTCATGTTGATCAAGGGGAGCGTAACTGAGGAAAAAACTTCGTCCAAGCTTTTTATTCGGGTGTAATTCAAAATGTCGCTAGGAAAAATAGTATTACCTTGCGTTAAGAACT
>ERZ761609.481-NODE-481-length-46325-cov-20.852215_pt1 | contig 46325 bp, 40 predicted proteins | sample MGYA00511163_ERZ761609 | MGnify/ENA primary metagenome ERZ761609 (study PRJEB28899, sample SAMN02445070) | bioreactor sludge metagenome | biome: EBPR sludge | place: Australia: Brisbane, Thorneside Wastewater Treatment Plant | collected 2011-12-16 ... | reverse complement strand
CTTGAAAACGGTCAACCCTATTTAGGACTCTACAAACTGGTAACCGGCAACCGGCAACCGGCAACTGGCAACTGGCAACTGGCAACTGGAAGCCGGCAACCAATTCCCAAATCCGGTCAGTTTTACCCCACATAATAATAGGTGGGAAAATCAAAGGAAGATCGTAAATTGGGTTCCCAATATTTCAAATGAAGAACGAAGCCCTGGCCAGAGTAAGAATCAACAAACTCCTTGAAGAAGCAGGGTGGAGGTTTTTTGATGATGAGAATGGAGATGCTAATATCCTGCTTGAGAATAGAGTTAAGATCACTCAAGAAACAATAGATAAGTGGGGCGATGATTACGAAAAAACAAAGAAGGGCTCTCTTGACTTTTTACTTGTTGATTCAAATAGCAAACCGGTCTGCGTACTTGAGGCAAAAAAGGAGAGCATTCATCCATTAGCCGCTAAGGAGCAGGCCAGAAAATATGCAAAGACAGTTGAGGCTAATTTTGTAATTCTCTCTAATGGCATAGTCCATTACCTATGGGATATAAGAAATGGAAATCCAAAGCCGATTTTCAAGTTTCCTTCACCCGATGAAATAGGTGCAATCAAGGAATGGAACCCAGATAGGAAATCATTGGCTAAAGAAATTGTTGCCGATGACTACATAGTGAAGGTTCAAATGCCAGACTATGCCGAAAGACCTGAGTGGGGCGGAAGCATTGCTGACAGTAAGGATTTTATCTGGACGAACGGATTGCGTTTTCTGCGTAAGTATCAGCTTAAAGCAATTGAAGAATTACAAAAAGCAGTAGCCAAAGGTAAAGATCGTTTTCTTTTCGAAATGGCTACAGGTACAGGAAAGACCTTGACATCAGCGGCTGTCATTCGATTATTTCTGAGAACCCAAAATGCAAGACGCGTTCTGTTTTTAGTGGATAGGCTGGAGTTGGAAGACCAGGCATGGAAAGCATTCACCAATTACCTAAAACCTGACTACAGCACTTTTATTTATAAAGAACATAAAGGGGACTGGCAAAAGGCAGATATCGTGGTCACTACCATTCAGTCGTTGATGGCGAACGATCGGTATCGTTACGACTTTAGGCCATCAGACTTTGACTTGCTTATTTCTGATGAAGCGCACCGCTCCATTTCGGGAAACGCTCGGGCAGTATTCGAATATTTTCATGGCTATAAATTGGGCCTTACCGCAACACCGCGCGATTATTTAAAAGGTGTTGATTCCGATAAAGTGAGAGACAATGACCCGAGGGAGATTGAGCGCAGGATGTTGCGCGACACTTACTCTACTTTTGGCTGCGAGGGCGGAGACCCAACCTATCGCTACTCTTTATTGGATGGTGTAAAGGATGGCTTCCTTGTCAATCCAAAAGTGTTGGATGCCCGCACGGAGATTACGACACAATTACTTTCTGATGAGGGCTATGCGGTCACCGTTACCACCGAAGCAGGTGAGGTAACTGAGGTTTTCGTTTCCAGCGATTTTGAGAAGAAATTCTTTTCGGATAAGACCAACAGTATTTCCTGCCGGACCTTTCTTGAGAATGCACTGCGTGATCCCATCACTCAGGAAATAGGAAAGTCAATCATTTTTGGAGTGAGCCAGAATCATGCACGGAAGATTACTGAAATGCTCAACGAATTTGCCGATCAGTTGTATCCCGGCAAATACAATTCTGACTTTGCGGTGCAAGTCACTTCTCAGGTAGGTGATGCTCAACAAATGACCATCAACTTTACCAACAACAACCTCAATGGAAAAACCACCTGGTTGGAAGGGTATAAGTCCAGCAAAACAAGAGTATGCGTGACAGTGGGGATGATGACCACCGGCTATGATTGCCCGGACTTGCTGAATGTGTGCATGATGCGACCTATTTTTAGTCCCGCTGACTTTGTTCAAATAAAAGGTCGAGGCACACGTAAGAACACTTTTGAATACACGTTCAAAAATGAATTAGGCGAAGAAGAAACAAAGCGAGAAGAAAAAGCGCTTTTTAAGCTTTTTGATTTCTTTGCCAATTGTGAATACTTCGAAGAGAAATTCGATTATGATGAAAAGTTAAAACTTCCTAAGCCCAGAAATGGTGGTGAAGGTGGAGGTGGCGGAGGAATTGATATCGACAAATTCACCAGCTATCGGCCTGATCCAATTCTAACCCTTGTTGAAGAGAATATTGGCCCGGAAGGGATGCGAATAGACCGCGAGCTGTTCAAAAAATTTGAAGACCGTATCATGATGGATGATATCATTAAAAGGAATGTTGAGCTGGGCAATTGGGAGAGTGTAATCAGTCATATCCAAGCGGAGATATTTGATAAGCCGGAAGAATATTTTAACCTGGAGAAACTGCGCAAGGCGGCTAAAATTGATCGAAAGGTTTCTATTCGCGAAGTGGTAGAAAAAATATTTGGGATCATTCCCAAATTCAAATCGAAAGACGAGTTGCTGGAAGAGGAGTTCGATAAGTTTGTATCCATTTATCCGCCCGAAGAAGATGTAAATGTAAGGGCATTAAAATATTTTTTTAAGGCGTACATTGTCGATCAGGATATACGACAAATTATTGAAGCCAAAGATTTTCACGCATTGCAGACCAATCCCACGCTTACCATTTCTCAATTCAAAGAAGTAGCACCCAAATACAGAGAGGTTGTGCCGGTGTATATTAAAGATTATGTCAACTTAGAGCGGTTCGCTGCTTAGTAAAAGAACTTATGTTAGATACCGCTACCAAGAAAAGAATAGACGACTGCCGCGATATACTGGTAGGCAAACTGCCCGATCCCAAAGCACAGATTGAACAAATTACCATTGGGCTTATTTACAAGTTCATGGACGACATGGACAAGGAGGCGGTGGAACTCGGGGGCAAGGCCAAATTTTTTTCCGGAAAGTATAAGAAATACAGTTGGGATAGCCTGTTCGATACCAAAGTCACGGCATCTCAAATGCTCACTTTGTACTCCGAAGCGATTGAGAGCATGGAGAAGAATCCCAACATTCCACAACTGTTCCGGGATATTTTCAATAATGCTTATTTGCCTTATCGCGATCCGGAAACATTGAAACTGTTTTTGAAGACTATCGGTGAGTTTGAGTACACCCACAGTGAAAAGTTAGGTGATGCTTTTGAATACCTGCTTTCGGTGATGGGTTCGCAAGGGGATGCAGGACAGTTTAGAACACCCCGCCACATCATCGACTTTTTGGTGGCCATTGTAGATCCGGGTAAAAACGATACGATACTGGATCCGGCATGTGGTACAGCGGGTTTTTTGATCTCTGCCTTCAAGCACATCAAAGAAAAGAACAAGAAGGGCCTCACGCCCGATGAACGCAAGAAGCTCATCCAAAATTTTGTGGGTTACGACATCTCTCCCGACATGGTGCGGTTGAGTTTGGTGAACCTGTACCTGCATGGGTTTTCTGATCCGCACATTTATGAGTATGACACGCTCAGCAGCGAAGAGCGCTGGAACGAAAGTTACGATGTGATTTTGGCCAACCCGCCCTTCATGAGCCCGAAAGGAGGGATACGCCCGCATAAAAAATTCACCATCAGCAGTAACCGTAGCGAAGTATTGTTTGTGGACTACATAGCTGAGCACCTGAACCCCAAAGGCAAGGCGGGCATCATCGTGCCGGAAGGAGTAATCTTTCAAAGCGGAACTGCGTACAAAGCGTTGCGAAAGATGCTGGTAGAGAAGTACCTCTATGCCGTGGTAAGTTTGCCGGCCGGTGTGTTCAATCCTTACAGTGGTGTAAAGACTTCCATGTTGTTAATGGATAAAGAAGTAGCCAGAAAGCGAAATGAAATACTATTTGTAAAGATTGACAATGATGGCTACAACTTGGGAGCACAACGGGCAGCAGTAAAGGGCAGCCAGTTAGAAGAAGCAATTGAATTGGCACATGCATTTGTAAAAACAGGTGAGCATAAAGAATCACTGATCGCGCATGCCGTTCCTAAAACTGAAATTGCCAAGAATGGAGATTATAATTTAAGTGGAGAAAGGTATGCAGTAAATGAAAGATTCGTACGTACATCTTTTGATTTGGTTGAATTAGGTAAGTTAACCAAACTTTCAACAGGGGGTACTCCTACATCAAGCAAAAGGGAATACTATGAAAATGGTAATATAAAATGGCTAGTATCAGGTGATATTCATCAGGGTAAGATTTTTGACTGTGAAGGAAGAATTACTGAATTAGGGATGAAGGAATCAAACGCAAGATATCTACCTGAAAATTCTGTATTGATCGCATTGAACGGCCAAGGAAAAACAAGAGGTACAGTAGCTCTATTAAAGACTAAAGCCACGTGCAATCAATCTGTAGTAGCGATCACACCTAATGATGGAACGCAATTGTTGCCAGATTATCTATATCAAATTCTACGCTCCATGTACATGGATATTAGGAACTTGACGGGACATGGGCAAAGAAGTGGTCTGAATATGCCAATAATTAGGGGTTTAAAAATCCCCCTCCCTCCCTTATCCATTCAGGAAGAAATAGTAGCCGAAATAGAAGGCTACCAAAAAATCATAGATGGCGCCAAAGCCGTAGTAGAAAACTACAAACCCAAAATTGATATCGACCCGGAGTGGGAGATGGTGGAGTTGGGGGAATTAGCAACTAAAATTACTGATGGGACACATAAAACACCAATTTATACTGACAAAGGCATTCCCTTTTGGCGTGTAACAGATTTAACGAAGAGTAATGATTCCAAGAAGTTCATATCTCGAGAAGAGCACACCGAATTAATTAAAAGATGTAATCCTGAACGAGGAGATATATTATATTCCAAAAATGGAACAATAGGCGTTGCAAAAGTTATTGATTGGGATTTCGAGTTCAGCATATTTGTTAGTCTTGCTCTAATCAAGCCGAAACATGATAGAATTGATTCCAAATATTTAGAGTGTTACTTAAACTCAGATGCAGCTTACTTTCAGGCAACAGCACGTTCTAAATCTGGTACAGTTACTAATTTGCATTTAATTGATATAAAGACTATTCAAATTCCGCTACCTCCTATAGAAACTCAATACCAAATCGTTGCTCAAATTGAAAAAGAGCAGGCATTGGTCAATGCAAACAAGCAGCTCATCGAAATTTTTGAGCAGAAGATAAAGGATAGGATTGCTAAAGTGTGGGGGGAGGAAGTGAAGCCAGTAGATGAAGTGTTGCCCATGGCAGCAGAGCCCAAGACCCGGTATAAAAAAGTGAAAATGGAGTAAATCCGGAATTTTATCCTGGGAAAAAGTGGAGTCGAGTATCGGATTAAGAGTATAAAAACATTAAAATTGACCTAAATAGTACATATATTCACTTTTAAGTGAATCTTCTATTGCAACATTACGTTAAGTGAGTACATTTGAACTTGAAATATGGGACGATGAAGCCGAAAAGGTTACTTTCTACACAGTTAGGTGGGAAGATGCGAGCCAATCAGAGACAGATAAGTTCTTTGAAACGCAAAATAATATCGATGCCAATGCAACTCAAACCCTTCTTAGCCTGATACTTGATACAATAGGAACTGATTATGGCGCAATTGGGGATTTCTTTAATCGTTTTGAAGAAAATGTTACCGCACTACCACCCCAGGGTAGGGTCGTTGTGGGTGAGCTTATGTTGCGCTACCCGAATTTTCCCTTACGGTTGTATGCACTACGGATCAAAAACAGGGAAGATTTAGTTGTATTATTTAATGGAGGCAGGAAAACCGGGGGCACAAATATGGAAAGTGAGTCATTGAATATGAAATTCATTGAAGCCAAGGAATTTGCAAAGAAAATAGATCAAGCATTGCAGGACGGGTCGATAGTTATTGATGAAGAGGCAAGAATGTTGAGATCATATAATGGTTCTAAAGAAATAATGTTATAAACATTTGGTTATGAGAAGTAAAGTAGCTCAAAAGATTCTCGATGAAACTCCAAAGGACGTTCGCATTTTCGTTCGGAAATATGGAGATATCGTGGTACGGATAAACCAACTATTGAGGGAAAAGGGATTTACTCAGAAAGAATTGGCTGACAAATTGGAAAAGAGACCTTCTGAAATAAGTAAATGGCTTGGGGGTGAGCATAATTTCACATTGCGCAGCCTTTCTAAACTGGAGGCGGAATTGGGAGAGGAAATTATTTATGTGCCAAAACGGGAATCGTTTCATGTGCAAGTGACGGCCAGCATTAAAGCTACCGTTAAAAGAAGAAGGTATGCCGGCAATCAAATTGAGTTTGATCATGCCTTGAAACGTAAAGAGTCAACTCCAAGTCCAATACCAATGATCGCTTAAATGAGTGAACCAAAACTTTTAAAGCCAGAATTAATCCACCTTCTAGAATTCAGATTGATAAAAGGGCAGATTGATAGCCCTTTTGATTTCAAAATGGATAAAATAGAAGACTACAATCTAAAGGTTGAATTTGAAATGGGATTTAACCACGAAGAGAAGTTAGTTCGATCAGACTTTAATATAAACGTAACCACAAAAAGTGTGGATCAGGTTACAGAAGAGGCGCGGGCATCTTATCAGTTTGCCTTTGTGTTTAATGTTGAAAACCTCGAAGAGCTAGTTACAACAGATGCGGATGGTCTAAGGGTCAGTTCAAATCTTGGCAATGCAATAGCGTCAATTACTTACTCTACTTCACGAGGCATATTGCTATCCAGATTTATGGGTACGGTAATGCAAGACTTTATGCTTCCGGTGATAAGCCCCAATGAACTTCTAAAGCCAAAGTAAGGAGTTAGTAAGTTGTGTTTCTCGTAGAGTTTCCTGAATGGACGCTGTGATTGAATAATTCTTGAAATAAAAAGAAACGTCCCGACAAGTCGGGACGTCAGACCAGGGATACTATCCCTGGCGCTGTTCTAGGTTTCAAATATAGTAGAGTCATTCATGTTTGTCAATGATTTCATTCTCCTCAGAGCCTCCTGGAAGGGACTCTGGTGGTAGGGGATCTCGCAGAGTCCTGAGGCAGAGACTCTGCGAAGAAAATAAGCGAATAGATAGTGATTTCTTTAAAGAAGATTAATTAAGATGACATCACAAGAGGAATTAAAACTGCAGAAGGATACCTTCAATTATTTGAGAGAGAAATATCCTGAATTTAGAGAGACTCAACGTACTAATCCAACCAAAACAAGACCGCATTTTAGAGGTGGTGCTAATTACATCAGTGTTGGTCTTGCTCCATTTGATAGAATTAATGGTAAGAATTGGGTGATTACTCTTCTCAAAAATTGGAAAGATAAGACGACCTCGGTGCAAATTACACTTAATGATTGCAATGAAGTGAATGATAATCAATTAATGACCTTAATAAATCGAATGAAAGAAAATGGTTTTAGGTTTATTGCTAGCCCCTCAGGAGAATATACCTATATGAGGCACTATCTACAATCTGGTACATGGTTTGCTGCGATCGATAGGGTACTCTCTGAAATTTACCCAGAATATATAAAACCGTTAACCGCATCTATTAAAAATAATGAAGATAGAAGCACCAAAAACAATTAAGTCTCCCTCTATATATTGGAGTTCTTTTAAACTTCTATATGACGACTTAGAGGACAGTTTTAGATTTGTGAATCCAACTGAAAATCATTTTACTGTTTACTCACTTAGATTTTATGAGTTGTTAATTAGAGCTTCCACTGAATTTGAAAGCATTTGTAAAGATAAAGTAGAGGAGTTTGGATTGTCAACAAAAAAAAGCAGGGACTACAATATAGAAGACTATTATCTTCTTAATGCCCACTTTGCTGGTAAGCCTGGTAGGATTAGTATTGGATACATATTTTCAGAACCACTATTCGTAACTCCATTGGAAGGTTGGAACTCATCTCATTCATTAGACTGGTACACTTCTTATAATTCAGTCAAACATAATCGCGTGAAGGACTTCCATTTGGCTAGCCTTGAAAATGTATTGAAAAGTATAGCGGCTCTGTTTATTATTATAGAATGCTGCGAACTTTGCCCAAGAGGCCACTTTTCTTATCTGGAGGCAAATGAAAACTATGGTAAAATTTCGAGTAATGACGTATGGCCAGTGGTGATGCGAAAGGACTATGAACAATAATGGATCTACAATAATTTGCACCTGAATTACGCAAGTGTCTCGCTTGGGCTCTTGTAGTCAAAGACACTTCGTTTCCGCTACGCATGCCACTGTAGTGAAGTCAGGTCTTCCGACCTGACAGAACAGTGATGATGGTTCGTTATCGGGAACCTCAGTGTTCCAATGAATAGTTTACAGCGGGTTGGATATGATTGAGCTTGAAATGGTGTCGGATATTGTTGAAGGGAAAAAGAAAATTTTGGAATATAGACAATAAGTTGTAATGAGATTGGTTGCAATATTTGTATTTATATTTATTTCAGGCGGACTTAGAGGTCAACTATTGATGAATGATGATCGGTTACAGCTTAACGAAAGTCGTAGGTCATTTGGAGTCTCATTCAGTGGGAGTATGAACAGTGCTATAAGTGGAGGGGTGTTTTACGGTAGGAAAAGCAGACTTCATCTAAGCTTCTGTCTTCAAGATAATGGCCAGGCAGGTAAAAAGATTGATGAGCAACTTTCAAACTACGGAATTGCAATCAGAGGAGATGGCAAGTATTTCGAGTCCCTGGATGTGGGGTATTCTTATATTATCAAAAGAGTCTTTACTGTGTATGTGGAAGCATCACTTGGAAAAGAAAATACCTATACCAATTATTTTGATGATAGGTTTAAAGGAGGTGGTTATTATTTAATAACAATGAAAGAACATATACGTGGTGCTGGATTTAACCTCGGTTACATATTGCCAAGCGATGGAAAATTGGCCATTGAAATACATTCAGGTTATCATTCAATGAAACAATTTAATATTGGTTTACGTGTTATTTTACATAGCAACTAATACTCCAACTAGTGCAAGCGTCTCGCTTGGGCTCTTATAGTTTTCCAAATTGCAAAGACACTTCGTGCCCTCCCTCAACCCTCCGCGCCTCAGTGTTTCAGTGTGTGGTGTAGTGCGCGGTATCCCTGTACAGCATGAGATGCTTCGCTCAGCCCACTGGCCAACCGCTCGGTAGCTCAGCATGGCGGCAGCAACAATTACTGTACTACCAATGGTGATAAGCGTTAATGTTTAATTGGGACTACTCCCTCTCCTTTGGAGAGGGCAGGGGTGAGGTAATCACCCCATGTTGTCGCTCAACTAGCTCAACTAGCTCTCGCTTGGGCTCTTCTGGTTTTCCAAATCGCAAAGACACTTCGTGCCTCAGTGTTTCAGGTGGGTGGTGTAGTGCGCGGTAACTAGGTACGGTAGGAGATTCTCCCTGCCCCCGCTATATGCTTTCGCTCGGTGGCTTCCGCCAATGGGCGGACAGGCAGCATGGCGGGAGCAACTATTTCTGGCCCTGTCTAATGATGACCCCAAGGCCTCTTTTTAGCCATTTTGCAAAAAAATGACTCCGTGACTTTCATAATCGATTGGCATTATAAGGTAAATCCCATCTCCCAATGATTATTCACCTAAACCCAATCATATGGAACCTAAGAAAAACAGTAATGCAGACCTCACCAACTATCGCAATCTGATTCTTGGTGTCAGTTTTTTGTTAAGCCTTTCCATGATCATCACTGCCTTTGAGTGGAAGACCTACGATGACCGGATAGACATTGTAAATCCTCCCAAACAAGACATTATTGACGATCTGATTATCCCTCGTACGGCAATTCCTCCTCCAATGCCTCCGGCAAAGCCAATCCCGAATGTGGTAGAAATACCAAACGACCAGGAGGTAATAGATGATTTACCCAACATTGATGTCAACATAGATGATGATCCAACTCCTCCATTGTATTTGCCTGAACCACCAGCTATTGAAATCGAAACATCCGATGAGCCATTAATTTTTGTAGAAGTACAAGCTACACCGGATGGTGGTTTTTCATCCTTCTATCAAGACTTGGCCAATCGCATTAAGTATCCGGCACAGGCCCGAAGGATGCAAGTAGAAGGTAGGGTGTTTGTTGAATTTGTGATCAACCGTGACGGCTCTATCACAGAGATAAAGGTGCTCAAAGGAATAGGAGGGGGATGTGATGAAGAGGCAGTGCGTGTTTTGGAAACCTCCCCTCGATGGAAACCAGGCAAACAACGTGGAGTACCCGTCCGCCAACGTATGGTTATACCCATCACCTTTAAACTAAGTTAAATCTCTATCTCCCTCACCTTTGGCCACGTCCGAAGGTGAGGGACTCACCGTCTTCGATTATCTTAACTACCGCGGAAGTTACTTCCGTGCTCTACAAGTACTCGGGAGTTACTTCCGAATGTGCCTGGGTTCGTGAGGACACGAACCTTGGGTTGGGGGTGTAGCTGACCTTGCATAGTTAGTCGTCATTGCGCCTGCCCGACCACTGGCGGGAACCGAAGGGGTTCGGATGTGTGAAGCAATCCTCTTCATTTGGCTCAAATTAGAAAAGTGTCTTGTTTGTGTTCTTCTATTCACCTATTTCATAGGTTGGGGATCGCCACCCCCGACATTTTCGGGGTCGCGATGACGTGCGTCTGGTGTAGTTGGCTTTTCATAGTAGCTGGCGCCACCACTAAGAATAGTAAGTCTCACTTGTTACCAAAACAAAAATCCCAGGCTTTTTTCCTTGCGATGCTTGTGAACTTTGCATTGGGGTGAGGAAGGAAGTAAATCGGCACAACTGTGTCGTTGAGTTTTAGATTGCCTTTGGCGGTGTGCAGTGTTCTCTTGTTAGATGGAAAGGAGGCTTCTTCAAGATCACTACACAAGGCACTTTCAATGCAATAAGATTGTAATTTTTTAGAGAATGCTAATATTCGTTTCGGTTTGATAATATTGATCAACTGTTGAAATAGAGGGGTTGAAAGCATCAAATCTTCTGACGTGATTTCTCCTTCTGTTTTGGATCGGAAGAAACAAAAGTTGGTCTGCATAGCATTATCGATGTCTTCAGCTGGGAACCTCTGCTTTAATGGCAAATAGATTCGCTGTAGGGAACCCAGATCATTTTTATCGTATAGTTCTTTGAAGTTCTCCTTAGGTATTTCGTTTTGAGGTTTATAGGGTTCATTACCCGAGACACCCCAATTAAAACCTATAATTAAGTTTGCTCCTTCGGTTATTCGTGTAGAAGATATGGAGTAGTTCCAAAGGTGACCATTGGCATCAGCGTATTTCTTTATTGGAGCCTTGGCAAAAGCCGCTTGCGTATCTGCGAACAGTTGTTGAATTAGATTTTCATTCATGGCGGTGAAATTAGTGATTTCATGCTGGCAAGCACTGTACAGCAAGAGATTCTTCGCCCTGCCCGCGGCTAGCCATCGCGCGGTGGCTCAGCATGGCGGCAACAACTATTTCTGTACTACCAATGGTGACAAGCGTTAGTGTTTAATTGGGACTACTCCCTCTCCTTGCTTGTATGCCGTAGCTCGTGACAGCCGAAGCTTTTGGCGAAGGCTGTTTAGCGAAGGCATAGGAGAGGGTCGGGGTGTGGTGTTCCCCAAACATTTTCTTGAATCTCAATACTAAAGACTCAAGACTATATACTATTTTAGTCTTATTCTCAGCAAGGATTCCGGGCAGGAACCTAGGTGATAAGAGAGTTTAATCCAGCAGAGTCCTTGCGAAGAAATTAGTAATCACGAATAAATGGCTGCTTATGAAGAATTTATTTTTGTTCGTACTTCTCCAATGTATTTGCCTGCAAGGCTGGTCTCAATACTTCAGTGGGGATATTACCTATACAGTTAAAATCATTCCAAAGGATAAAAATCTGAATGTCGATAGTATTCTAAATCTTCAACCTGGCACCACTTCATTGTATTCAATCACCAATGGATTTTATAAGTCAACCTATTTTAAGAATGATGAATTTACGTATTCATATACGTATGATAATGCCACCAAGAGAATGTATGATGAACAAGCCGGAAAGGAATACATTACTTTTCGTGATTCGAGGAAGGGAAATAATATTCGCATTCGCTCCATACCTTATAAAGATAGTATAAAAGTGATTGCGGGGTACAAATCCTTTATGGTTGAGCGGGTATATGAGGGGTATATTTCAAAAATCTACTATGCTACAGACCTAAGAATTGACCCTGAATCATTCAAGGACCATGCAGTAGGAGATTGGTACAATCAAATCAAAGAAATGGATGGTGCGGTGAGCTTGGGTTCTGTGAATGAATATGCAACCCATTACGAAGTGCATGAAGTGACTAAAGTGAATGCCCGTCCGTTGAGTCCTGCAGATTTTGCGCTTCCTAATAAATTGATCGCTGCTTCTGAGAGTGCCTTGGACAAGCCAGCAGGTATTGAGCCTCTATCGAAAGACGAAATAGAGTGTTACCGTCAGAAAGTTTCATTAGCTATGGAGGATTTAAGTATTGAAGGTTTCAGAAGTTATACTCAATTTATCATTTCTGATGCAGGTGAAGTCAATTATATAGAACCCTATGAAGAAGATGAGTATGGATTGTTCAAAGTAGCAATAGATATCATCTCAAGCTGTGGAATTAAGTTTAAGCCAGGCCAAATTGCGGGAAAACCAATGAATACGCTGGTATACTTTCCAATTGATTTTGCTAAATAGTATTAGATTCCTCAAACTAGCTCCAACTAACACAAGCGTCTCGCTTGGGCTCTTATGGTTTTCCAAATTGCAAAGACACTTCGTGCCTCAGTGTTTCAGGTGGGTGTTGAAGTGTACAGTATACCTGTACAGCATGAGATGCTTCGCTCCGCCCACTGGCTAACCGCTCGGTAGCTCAGCATGGCGGCAGCAATGATTGACGAGCGTAGGGTGTAGTTGACTTTCCATAGTTAGTTCGCACTACTCCCTCTCCTTGCTTGTATGCCGTAGCTCGTGACAGCCGAAGCTTTTTGGCGAAGGCTGTTTAGCGAAGGCATAGGAGAGGGACGGGGTGAGGGATTTATTCTCCGGCCGTGTCCACCCACTGGCGGAGAGAGGGCAGGAGGTCAAACACAGATAGCGAGTGAAGCCAGCACCCACAACCTGACAACTCACCTAATCCCCCCCTTCATCATAAGGGATATCCTCATCAGGATCCTTATCAAAAGGACCTACTCCAGGCGGATTAAATAGACCCCAACGGTCAATCATATAATCCCATTTATCGAAACTGGCTACCCATTCGATAAACAAAAGTCGATACTCTTCGATCAGATCCCTCACAATTTGAAAGTAGTGGACTTCCTTAAAGCCAAACATTTCTAAACTGTGATTTTGAACCGTTAAGTCTCTCGCTGCTTTGCGAATAATAGCAGCGGCTTCCATCTTCATGTCATACAGCCCGGCACCGGATGCTCCCGCTACCTTAACAGTAAGTTGGGCTGCGTCAGCCAACATCTGCCCTTTGATACTTTGAAGCTTTCCATTGTCTTCCGGAATTAGTTCAGTAATCTGTTGTACTACATCGAATATCTCCTTTCCCTTTTTGTAAATAGGTAGTTCTTTTGGGTCAAGAAAGTCTTCTTCGTCTTCCTCTTTCATAAAAGTTTATCTATTAAAAACTAGTCTCTACTTCCCGATACAAAACTTACTAAAAATGTTTTCCAAAAGATCCTCGGTGGTGATGCTTCCCGTTATCTCTCCCAAATAATGCAGCGACTGCCTTATGTCCATGGCCAGAAAGTCTCCCGTCACACTCGTGTCCATGCCTTCGAGCACACGCGTGAGTGATTCATTGGTTTGCAGCAGGTTTTGATAGTGCCGCAGGTTGGTCACCATCACATCACCTGTCTTTACATGCTCCACTTCAAACAGTGACAGGATGTTTTCTTTCAACTCTTCTATCTGATCTCCGTTTTTGGCGGAAATGAATGTAAAACCTTTTTTAGTGAGTTGACCCACAAGCCCCGGGTCGGCCTTGTCCAGCTTGTTGCCTACTTTGATGTGGGGAATCCCTAAATCGGTTAACGCTTTTATTTCTAAATCAATCTCCTCAAGGGTAGTATGGGTAAGGTCTACAAGGTAAATGATCAGTGAGGCCTGTTTCATTTTATCGCGTGTACGCGCTACCCCCATGGCTTCAATCACATCGGTAGTCTCCCGAAGCCCTGCGGTATCAATGAACCTGAAATTAATACCGCCCAATACAATTTCATCTTCAATACTGTCGCGGGTGGTGCCTGCAATATCGGAGACAATGGCTTTTTCTTCGTTTAACAAAACGTTGAGTAAGGTGGACTTGCCTGCATTGGGTTTGCCCGCGATTACCGTAGGTACACCGTTTTTGATTACGTTGCCCTGGTCAAAGGATTTGATCAATGAGGTGAGGTACCCTTGTATCTGGTAAATGAGTTTCTTTAAGTCGCTGCGTTTGGCAAACTCCACATCTTCTTCGCCAAAGTCGAGTTCGAGCTCGATCAGCGATGCGAAGTGAATCAACTCTTCGCGCAAGCGGTTGATCTCTTTGGAGAACCCTCCTCGCATTTGATTCAACGCTGCCTGCCGTGCATTGTCGGTCTCTGCATTGATCAGGTCGGCTACCGCTTCTGCTTGGGCAAGATCAAAGCGGCCATGGAGGAATGCGCGCTTGGTAAACTCACCGGGTGTTGCCAGCCGCGCGCCTTTTTTTAACAATACCTTGATAATCTCTTTTACAATAACAGCAGAACCATGGCAGGAAATTTCAATGGCATTTTCTGTTGTGAATGACCGGGGCGCAATAAACACAGACACCAATACCTCGTCTATAATCCGATCGTCATCGTGTATCGTACCAAAATGGATGGTGTGCGAAGGCTGCTGTGTGAGGTCTTTGCCTTTAAAGACGGACTGCGTAATGGCAATTGCATCTGTCCCGGAGAGACGAATGACAGAAATGGCGCCCACACCTTGTGGTGTAGCCAATGCAACGATGGTGTCGGTGTGATCAGAAGTAGACATAAAGCGCAAAAATAGGACAGAAGTTTGACAGTTGCCCCGCTATAAGTCTTTAGATGAACAATTCTTTGACAGCCGTGTGTTATTGATTGTCGATATTGATCATGTACTCACCGCGCACCGACCTTCCATCTATTGTCAGCCCTTCCACTACCACCCGGTAAACACCTTCGAGATCGGCACTGTAGAAGGATACTTGCGCATTTCCATTTTGGTCGGTGGTAATGTTCGGCTCCCAGTGAATGGTAGTTCTCAAATCATTTGTAGGAGTGAATTTACTCTTAGCATAGGAGGGAGCAGGAAAAGGCTCTTCTTTTTGGTATCCCCGGACAGTAAGTGTTTGCATATCGGGATATCGATCATCCGCTGATTCTTCATTATAAATGCCAGTGTTGTTGGTGTAAATAATGATGGCACCATTTGCTCCGCGTGTACCCAGAAGTGAAACGGCACTGGTAATTACTTCTACACGTTCCACAGTTTGTGTGGGGATGGCGGAGATATAATTGGCAATTGAAATGTTGGGATCACCCCCAAACGGAATACCGTCCACAATCAATAAGGGCTCTGGAGAGGAAAGCCCAGCTCCCATTGTTGAAGATCCACCGCGTATTCGTACCCTGTAGGCATCCTGGTTGTTTTCATCCCATCCATAACTTACCTGCAACCCAGGTATCTTTCCTTGCAATGCCTGAATAAGGTTGCTACCCGTAAATACTTGTTGTAGGTCTTCACCCTTCACAGTATAGTCGGCCTGCCCATAAAGGGATGCAGTTTTAGGATCATAATTTTCAATCCTTGTCCCCTCTATCGTTACATCACTTAATATCTTGGTATCAGCATCGGGCGTATAGGTGGTGATGGGCACCTGAATGGTGTTCATGTCCTGGGTCTTTAGGGGCAAATATTTGGGTTCGAAATCCATCAATGGAAAGTCGCGAGACAACAGGCTAAATTGGCCATAGGGTTTCCCCTTTTTTGTTAATGCCTGGAATCCAAAATCCAACTCACCGCTATAATTCAATCCCGTCACTGTAAACTCTCCTCGTCTGTTGGTGGTTATTGGAATAGCTGTATTGAATTGTTTTTGCACAATAGTGGCATCGGTGCGTTGGGGCTTTCTTTTGTCATCTACAAATAATCCTGAAAACTGTATTCCGGTCTCCACTGGATAATTAGGTTCAAACTCATCATTGATAGGCCGTACATTGTCTTTCATGCTGAAGTCGAGAATGGTGGTCTGATCTGAAATGCTTTTTACAAGTACGGCATCTGTTACCGATACCGATAGGTTGGTGATGACGGGCGTGCCCTTTTGATCAGCAATATGGAGACGGAGGACAATGGAATCCCGTGTGGTATAACTTTTTTTATTGGCTTTGAAGTTGACCAGTAGGGCAGCTGTATCATACTCCACATTATCATCGAGCACTTTGTCCGTTATATTGAGGATAGGAAGTGGCTTTATAAAGAAGGTTTCTGATCCATAGTTACGCATCCAATTGGTGTAGGAACGTATAAAATAATTCCCTTTGCTGGTAGAGTCAGGTAAATCAATATACCCGGTAGCAAAAGCACTATCGATATGTAGGTATTCACGGGCTACACAAATTTTATTTTCATTGATGAGTTCTACATACAGTACTTTGCTAAGTGAATCCAGCAGTTCATTATCTCTGTACAGCATGGATGCCTTCATCCAGATGCGCTCACCCGGGTAGTAATAAGGCTTATCCGTTTGTAAATAAGTAAATTCCTGCATGCGTTTGTACTTACTCCAACCCGACAGTTTAGGGAAGATGCGCACAGTGGCATTACCCAACTCTACATTGGGACTAAAATTAAGTGGCAGTAAATCCGCAACGCGTGATGCACTGATGGCTCCGGAGGTAACAAGGTCAATGGAGTTAACCACTACACCACCACTGGTAAGCGTCAATTGTCCCTTGTCCACTTCTATCCAGCTTACCTGAAAAGGGATGTCCTTGTAATACTTTTTAGTGGCATACTCGTTGATATAGTGAATTTCTAACCTGGGTGGAAGTGTAATTGTGTATTGACCAGGATCCTTCCCTTTTTTTACAATGTCTTTGGTGTCAAATTCTATAACGGATTGGTTCAGCTCATTGCTGAATACATTAGAGCGGGTGGACAATGGATTTCCTGGCTTCTCAACATAAAGCCTAAACCCTTCTTCTTGTGCCCGTCCATCAATAAGTGCTTTAAAGAGGTGACGTTCCGAGCCATGGTAAGTGTCAATGCGCCTTTTCCTCCAGGCGATGGCCTGGTTGAGGTCCAGTGGTTCAGTTTCTTCAAATCGGAATTGCCCTACAATCTGATACTTTTCAGGATTGGCGCTGAAGTTGGCCATGTAAAAATAGATTTTGTAACCCAGACCATAGTTAAAAATTTCGATGGGCTCTGATGCCGATGCTTCCATGGTGGACTTGGAAGAATTTTCTGAGAAGTTGATCACCCAGGGGTTTTGAATTTTACAGTTTTCCGAATTGTTGTTTTCCCCTAAAAAGAACTTCTCAAAACTCTTCAGTTTCTTTTCCCATTCTTTATCCCTTTTACTGCTGACTTGCACTTCTTCCATTTCTTCGGGCTTTTGCACAAGGGCGATATCTCCTGCAGAAATGGTAGCACCCTCAGCTACATAAAAACGAATGATGCGGGAGTTGTACCCCACGTAGCTAAAAACAACATCGTTAAATCCCGGCTGAAGATTCTTGAGTTCAAATGCTCCATTTTGATCTGCTGAGGTGCCAATGGTGGTATTGTTCACAAAAATATTGGCGAAAGGAAGAGCTTCCCTTGAAGTAGAATCAATAGCCACACCATGTAGGGTGCCCTTATCCTGGGCAAAGCTGGTGTTGGTCGCCATCCCTAAGACTCCAATGAATAGGTATATGAATCTTAATCTCATTAATAATCTCCTGTAAGCGCCTAATATAATGTGATTTAATGGCTGCCTGCTTACCCAAACAACGGTATTTTGAAATTGCGAAACACCGTTGAGAAAAGAAAGCCTCAAAACCTACCCCATATGGCGGAATAGGTTAGTTCTGTGTTGCTCAGGGGACTTAACCATTGCGCTCCATTTACTTGGCATTCGCCTGACACATAATTTTGAGTTTAAACGGCTAAAACCGTTCTCTGGTTATTGCTTGTCAGGAGATTCTTCCGGGTTTTCTCTTACGATAAAGACAGGGATGTCCACGCGATGGCGCACCGTATCTACTGTAGTACCGAAGATCAGGTCTTTGATCAGGTTATGTCCGTGTGCCCCCATTACCAACAGGTTGGCGTTGAATTCCTTTACAATGGTGGGTATTTTTCTCTTCGGATTTCCATAACCCATTTTAATCTCAACGTTGTACCCTTTATCCATCAATTGGGTGGCATAGCTTTTCAGGGCAGCCTTATCCACACTTGATTCCTGATCCGCAATTTTACTTCCATATACCATGGCTCCGGCAGTTTCTACCACATGCACCAGCAGGTAAGTGGCCTGGGTGCCGCCTTGTGCCAATGCACTTTGTATGGCTATCGCATCTACGCCACTAAAGTCAATGGCAATAGCAATGCGGTTGTAAATAGGTTTGTCAATATCCTCCAATATTACTGCTGTTCCGTGTGGTATACGTGTGCTCTTACCCAGGCTTCTCCTGTCAAATAATGGTTTTACTGTAATGTATACAAGAAGAAGTCCTGCGCCAAAACATGCTGGCATTACGGTGACCCAAATAATCCAGGGTTTTTCAGCCTCCACCAGCCATACGCTCACTTCATTAATTACCAGCTGCACGTTGAGCCCTATGATTACCAATGCAATTGTCCATGCGAGAATTTTCACCCACATCTTATTAGCAAATACACCCATCTTTACCTTGTCGCTGGTAAAGTGGATTAAGGGTATGATGGCAAATCCTAACTGTAAGCTGAGGACAACCTGACTGAATACGAGCAATTCGCCCGTTTTATTTTCTCCATATATAATGATGACCAGATAGGCAGGAATGATAGCAATCAATCGGGTAATCAACCGCCTTAGCCAGGGGGCAATCCGAAGATTAAGATAGCCTTCCATTACAATCTGACCCGATAGTGTTCCTGTAATGGTAGAACTTTGACCTGCAGCCACCAGCGCAACACCAAAGAGAAGTGGAGCAAGCTCCGTACCCAACAGAGGCGCAAGCAATTGATGGGCATCTTGTATTTCAGCTACTTCGTACATGCCTGCCTTATAGAAAGTGGAGGCAGCCAGCACCAGGATGGCTGCATTAACAAAAAAGGCAGCGTTGAGTGCAATGGCGGAATCGATGAAATTATACTTTAGGGCAGACCAAATACCTTTATTGGATGAAGAGTCTATTCTTCTGGTTTGTACCAATGAAGAGTGGAGGTACAGGTTATGGGGCATCACCGTAGCCCCAATGATACCGATGGCAATGTAAAGTGCAGTTTCATTAGGCAAGCTTGGTATGAATCCAGTAACCAGTTCACCCATATCAGGTTTTGCCAATATCATTTCTACAAAGAAAGCACCTCCGATTACCGCTACCAGCGCTACGATAAATGCTTCCATTTTGCGCATGCCATAACTATGCAGTACCAGTATGATAAGGGTGTCAAGTACAGTAAGCGTTACCCCCCATACCAGAGGGATGCCAAAGAGAAGTTGTAATCCGATGGCCATACCCAATACCTCAGCAAGATCGGTAGCGGCAATGGCAATCTCCGCCATTACCCATAGTGCATAGTTTACCCCCGGTTTGTATTCAGCACGTGAGGCCTGGGCCAAATCGAGTTGTCGTACAACACCCAGTCTTGCACTAAGGCTTTGTAAAAGCAAAGCCATCAGGTTGGACATCAACAATACCCATATCAATGCATACCCAAACTGACTGCCACCTGCAATATCGGTGGCCCAGTTGCCTGGATCCATATAACCCACGCTCACTAAATAGGCAGGCCCCATAAATGCCCACAGCTTTCTCCAGCCTTTCCGGTTGGAGGCTTCTATGGAACCATGGACTTCACTTAATGACTTTCTTCCTTCTTCCTTATGCATATCATTCAGTGACTAAAATATTTTTAGAAACTTCTTTAGAGATAAACACTTTTTGATTGCCAACTATCACCTCCATGGATTCGTCATATGCTTCTTTACTGATCACCTGAATTTTCTTTCCGGGTTTGGCACCGATCTTTTCCAGGTACTTTAAAAAAGCAGAATCAGAATCTTTTACCGCTACGATAGCTCCTTTGTATCCTTCTTCAATCTGATCCAACGGAATTTGAGGCTTGATGACAATTTTTCCTTTACCATTGGGTATAGGGTCACCATGAGGATCTACGGTAGGGTAACCCAAAAACTTATCCAGCTTCTCTATAAGTCGGGGTGATTCGATGTGTTCCAGTTGTTCAGCAATCTCATGCACTTCATCCCAGGCGAAGTCAAGTTTTTGCACAAGGAAGGTTTCCCACAACCGGTGCTTGCGAATGACTTGCAATGCCTGGCGTTTGCCTTTGGCGGTTACGTTTACACCGTAATACTTTTTGTAGGAGATTAGATTTTTGACGGAGAGCTTCTTGATCATATCAGTGACAGAAGCTGCCTTGGTACTTAAAGAATCTGCCAACGCATTGGTGAGCACATCCTTGGTACCATCTTCAGACAAATGGTAAATGGCTTTTAGGTAGTTCTCTTCCGCTAGGCTCAATGACATAGTATCCAAATCTCCCCAAATCTAGAAATTTAGACTCGTCTAAAAAAATACTTAGATAATAATTAGTCCCTGATTGCCTGTAAAGCGGCCTCTATGGCGTATAAGATGTCTTTATTGGTGCTTTCCTTTTGGATTTTGAGCAGCAATGGCTCAGCTCCTTTGGCATCCTTGCCATTTTTACCCAACAGTACCACTAATTTATAACGAAGGCCTCCGTCATGGATGGTCGTGGATTTAAGTTTGTTGATCAAAGGCTGAATAGCAGGTTGGCCAATCTTAGTAATGGCTTCTTCTGAATTATCATTTTCGCTGTAATTATAACTCATCAGCTTGCCAATCATATAGTCAATCGCTTTTGGGTCTTTGGTCTGAATATTACCCAGCACCTTAATGGCATAAGACTGTACCGTGATGAGTTGGTTTTTGTCCTCGAGCGATCTCTTGTCAAATAATGCAATTAGCGTTTTCTCTAATGGCTTGGGTTTATCGCCCATCTGAACCAGTAACTTCATGACGCGTTCCTGTTCTTTGAGATCATTACCTCTTAAAATTTGATCGGCTTCGTCCAGGGTGGGAATAGCCCCGGGAACAGGGATGTAATGGGCAAGGCAAAAGTTGATGCGGTCTTCCTGTTGACTGGGGTAAGGGGTGTCTGTGGCGTACTTACTGAATAAATCTTTACAAAGCGTGACGAGCAATTGAAGATCGCTCTCTGGATACAATTTCATCGTTTCCTCATTTTGCAAGTCAATGGATTTGTTGCCCGACTTATTTTCTCTCAACCTGAAGGCATAAGCAAAGTCGAACAATTTCTCACCGTTCTTCTCACTTTGGAAATTTTGGAAGTAGGCCGCTATCCAGCGCAGTACTTTGGTTTTAGTTTCCACGTTCTCTTCCGCTTTGTACATCCTGTTGAGGTAGAGTTGATGCTGGCTTACACTATAGGCTTTCTCTTCGCCCAATTTGTCGGCATACTTTTCATAGGTATACAAAAGAAGTTCCTGGTGTTTACCGAGCCCTTGCATCATTTGATAAAATGCCAAATCATATGGGGTAGGCTGTGGTAATCCTAGTTTTTGGGAATTGACCAGTTGAAAGTATTCATCAATTCTCTTTTTGGAGGTAGACATGTCCGCCACATCAAATACAGGATCCAGGTACCGATAGAGTCCATATTCCACCCGGGTAATGGCGGAGAGAACAGTGCTCCATTCTTTGGTATTTAAATCGCGGTCTTTACAGAGAAAACGAATGATCTCGCTGGCCCGATCGTCTTTCGAGGGTAACGCTATGCCCTCCAGTGTTTTGAGTAAAAAATCCCTGTAGCCAGGGTGTTCGATTTTGTACCGTGTAAATGCATACATCACTTCGTAATGCAATTTGCTGCACACATTATCAAACGGTGTCTTCATGGCCTCTGCGGCAATGTGATCTACTTTCTCCGAGGTGGACAGATCGTCCAATAGAAGTTTGACTTCTTTTATCCTGATCTGGCATATTTCCTCCGCTGATGGCTGATGTTCAGGGGTTACAGTGATTACCTTGATGGTGGTGGTAGATTCTGTGCTATTGGTTCCCTGAGTAGAGGAGGGTGGATTGTCAGGGAAAAGCATCCTGATGTTTTTATTCAACTTGATCCTGCCCGAGTAGGTACTCAGTATTTCCCCGGAAGTCACATCGATCAGCCTGCCACTGACATCCACGTAAGACTTCAGCTTGGTGTAGGTACCGGAAAACAGCGCATCTATTGGCAGCAATTCGCCTATCCTGATTGCCTCGCTGGGTTTCATCATGCCGGACAGCATTAACTCATTTTCCTTAAAAATGGCATCGAGTCGGCTGCGTTCAAAAACTTTAAACTGGCTGTTATGCTCAGATATCCTACCAATAATGGTCTCTGTAAGGTATTCACCAAAAGTGTTTTTAGCGTCATTGCTCTCCACGGAGGAGGTGAGGGGTACAATGGCCAGGCGGATAGGCTTTGTCGGCAGGTTCACCCGCGACAGCTTCTCTACGAGGTCATCTACTGCCTTGAGCTGAGTTTTAGATTTTTGTGCAAATGTCATATGACTGATCAGTACCAATAGCAGTAATAGCCTTTTCATAAAGTAGCATAACAATGAATAAAGATAAGTTTTCTGTATTTACTTAGGCCAGTATCCGGGAGATCAATCCCTTGAATTTTTCAGCCTCCCACTCCAGTCCTTCTATGGGATGGGGGTAGAAATTTGAGTTGAACAAAGCAGCTGGTAAATCCGTCTCAATACCCTCTGCCAATAGACCTGCTTTATTTTGTATGACCAGAGAAGCGTACCCCTGATTTTTCCAGGTGAGTATTGGCAATTGATAAGCCATATACTCGTAAACTTTGGTGGGGATGGATCCGGAGGTGTGAGGAGATGGGGGGTAGTAAACAATGCCAAAGTCGGCCTTCCGGATTTCAGCGAGCACCTCCTGATGAGGAACCAGATGATTCAACCCTTTCAGGGTAATCCACGGTTTGCCTTTGATGGCCTCTGTCACCTTTTCTCTGGTGGTGGGCAAAGCGCAGTAGCCAACAATGGTGAGGTGGATGCGCTCATCTTTTTGACGCAGCTTCTGAGCAAGAGAAATGGCCTCGAAAATACCAGTGCTGGTGGCAATGGTTCCACTGAAAAGCAGGTTGATTTGTGAAGGGTTTGGATGGCGCGTAGTGTCTTTGGGAAGTATCGTCTTGTTCTCCAAAATGGTATACCTCTTGCCAATAAAAGTCAACTCTTTTTCGTAGGCCTTTTCGGCCAAAATAAAGTGATGAAATAGGGGAGAGGTGATCTTTTCTTTGAGCCGAACCCACAGGGCAAGCGGCCTTCTCAGGTAAAACGGAAATGCTTCCGAATGAAGGATGTTTCGGTAGTAGTTTTCCTGAATATCGTACACTATTTGGGTGCCAAATAATATTCTGTTTGCAATACTAACTATCAATAACTCATGGGTATTAGCTATCAATAGTGTTGGTTTTACTTTAATGGTTTTTAGCAGGATGCTGAAGGACAATAACCACCTCGACAGACTCATTCTCTTTACGGCATTTAACCCTATAAAGTGAATACCCTGATAGGCAGGTATATTGTTTAAACCCTGTCCAATGACATAAATTTCGTAGTCGTTGTTGTTGGCCAAACTCACCGCCAGTTTTTCAAACATTCGGGTGTCATCCAATGGCTTTAGCGTGGAGGCGATAACGATTCTTTGTTTGTTCACAAACCGTGTAATTTATCACCCCAGGGGTGTTTTGTGCAGGCGGCCAAATGGCAATAGCATTTACTCATTGAACTGGAGAAGTACCCCTATATTTGAACATTATCATAAAGTTCACAAAATAAGATATAAATGGAATTACAGCAGCAGATAGAGAATGCTTGGAATGATCGTTCATTGCTTCAGACCCGGGAGACCCAGGACATAATTCGGAAGGTGATTGATCAATTGGACAAAGGGAGCCTCCGCGTGGCTGAGCGGGAAGGTGACGGATGGAAAGTAAATGAGTGGGTGAAGAAGGCTGTAATTCTCTATTTCCCCATCCAGCAGATGGAAACCATTGAAGTGGGGCCATTTGAATTCCACGATAAAATTGCGCTCAAAAAAAACTATAAAGAGTTGGGTGTTAGGGTAGTACCGCATGCCATTGCACGTTATGGTTCCTTTGTAAACAAGGGCGTAATCATGATGCCCTCGTATGTCAATATTGGTGCTTATGTGGATGAAGGCACAATGGTGGACACCTGGGCCACGGTGGGAAGCTGTGCGCAAATTGGTAAGAATGTTCATTTGAGTGGAGGTGTTGGTATTGGCGGGGTTTTGGAACCCATTCAGGCTGCTCCCGTGATCATTGAAGATGGCGCCTTTATCGGCTCCAGGTGCATCATCGTAGAAGGTGTGCATATTGGCAAAGAGGCTGTTTTGGGTGCCAATGTGGTCTTAACAGGCAGCTCTAAAGTGATTGATGTGACTGGGTCTGAACCTGTTGAATATAAAGGTAAAGTTCCACCCCGATCGGTGGTGATACCTGGCTCCATCTCCAAGAAGTTTCCCGCAGGTGAATTCAATGTTCCCTGTGCGTTAATCATTGGTAAAAGAAAGGAGAGTACAGATAAAAAAACCTCCCTGAATGATGCCCTAAGGGAGAATAATGTCTCTGTCTAGGGTTTGGCACATGCTTTGAAGGTTTTGGGATAAAAACCTAATTTTGAGGCGATGGACAAACTGCTAATTGGTTTTATTGTGTTTCTTGGACTTACTGCTTTTGCGGTTCGTCAGGAATTTGATTTGCCACGGATAGAGAACACCAGCTTTGGCCCGGGTGAAGAAATCAACTATCGGGTCAACTTCGGTTTTTTTACCGTGGGTAGCGCCATCACCAAGGTAGATAAGCGAATATTCGATATCAACTCAAGACCAAGTTACAAAGTAGATGCCTTTGGCGCCACCAGCGGTATGGTATCGTGGATTACTAAAGTGGATGACCAATGGGGAGCCTATATTGACACTGCGGCCCTGGTAACCCATGTGAGCTATCGGAAGATAAGAGAGGGCAGATACACAAAAGATGAATTGACCACCTTCAACCATGCAACTAACAGGGCGGAAGTGAAGGTGAAAAATAAGGAAACGGGTATATATGACAACGCGAAAGTCTATGATACACCTGATAATGTCCGGGATTTAGTAGGGGGTTTTCTTTACCTGAGAGTCATTGAATTTGACAAACTTCACAAAGGAGATACCGTAACTATTTCTGGATTTTTCGAAGACACTTCGTATAATCTCGATATCATCTACGATGGTAAGGAAATAATTAACACCAGGGTGGGTAAGATTCAGTGCTTGAAAATTGTCCCTATCATGCCCAGCAACAAATTGTTTGATGGTGAGAATTCCATCACTTGCTGGATATCTGATGATGGAAATAAAATTCCTGTTAAGATTCAGGCAAAGATGTTTATTGGCAGCACAGGAATAGAGATGGTGAGCTTTAGAGGTTTGCGCAATCAACTCAAGATTATTTTTGACTAACCCTTCCTTGTGGAGTTGCATCTATAAACTGACATCTCCTAAATCTTATTGTCTGACACTTACCTGATTGGGAAGGATTGAGTAACATAATCTTTGACTACCATTGGAAGCAGTAGCCATTCAAAATTGGCAATTCAAGGCACTTTTTAAAGCTAAATGAGGTAGCCTAAATTGTATTTTCGAAAGTATTTATTCTTTCTATTGTACTATCTTTAGTGTCAGGAAAAAATCAAAGCATGGGAGCGTATGGACATTAATTCAGAGAAAGCACTTTTAATCAAAGAGATTGAACAACTGGACGATATTTCATTGCTGAGGGTTTTAAAGTCAATGCTGCACTATGGCCTGAAGAATGAAGGGCGGATTAGTGTAGAGCAATATAACAAGGAAATTGAGGAAGCGGATGCCGAAATAGAACGTGGAGAGTTTTTGACACACGAAGAAGCCATGAAAGATATCCGTTCATGGAGAGAGTAATTGTCTGGAATAAGAGACCGTCCAGATTCTTAGCCCAAGCCCTTAAACGGATTAGTGTAGACTCTCTCCTTCAGGCTGAACGCGTAGAAGAGGAACTTTTAAACACCATTCTGGGTGTTATTGATAACCCTGAGAAATATCCATTGGATAAATTCAAGAAAAACAACCCGGGTCAGTATCGGGCGTTTGAAAAATTATCATTTCGGGTTACCTATAAGGTTACACCAACTCAAATCAGAATATTACGGATCAGGCATGTAAAACAGGAGCCAAAGGAATACTAAAGAAAGTATTGATACATCAATAGATCACTCATTTCAGCTTTTGAACTGATCAGCCACCACCAATTCTTTACTTCCTCTGGTGTGCTTATAAAAACCGCTTCCGGATTTCACACCCAGGTGTCCGGCCTGAACCATGTTGACCAAAAGAGGGCAGGGCGCATATTTGGGATTGCCAAATCCATCGTTCAATACACGCAAAATGGACAAACACACATCCAACCCGATGAAATCGGCAAGTTGTAACGGCCCCATGGGGTGCGCCATCCCTAATTTCATCACGGTATCAATTTCTTCCACGCCTCCTACACCTTCAAAGAGGGTGTAGATCGCCTCGTTAATCATTGGCATAAGGATGCGATTGGCCACAAAACCAGGATAGTCATTCACTTCTACCGGAATCTTACCCAATGTTTTGGAAAGCGCCATGATGTCAGCGGTCACTTTATCACTGGTATCATATCCTCTGATCACCTCTACGAGTTTCATCACAGGCACAGGATTCATAAAGTGCATTCCAATTACCTTATCTGGTCGGGAGGTGACAGACGCAATTTTGGTGATGGAAATAGAAGAAGTATTGGAGGCCAGGATAGCTTCTGGTTTTGCCAGGCCATCCAGGTCTTTAAATATTTTAAGTTTGAGATCTACATTTTCAGTGGCAGCTTCTACAATAAGATCAGCTTGAGCAACACCTTCTTTCATATCTGTGAAAGTAGAGATGCTACTCAAAGCTTTCTGTTTATCGCTTTCGCTAATTCCTCCTTTATCCACTTGACGAGTCAAGTTTTTGTCTATGGTGGCCAAAGCTTTAGTCAATCGATCTTCAGCAATATCAATTAGAGAAACATTAAATCCTTTGAGCGAAAAGACATGCGCTATGCCATTTCCCATTGTTCCTGAACCGATAACCGAGATATTCTTCATTTCTACTTTTAGTTTTATTAATAAGATTTAGGTTGCCAAATATAAGCCAAAACACCTATTTGATCTGAACCTCTTTGGTAAGCCCCAAGGCATTCATTCTCAATATTAATTTTTTTGACTCCTCAAACGCTGGATCACAGTGTGGTCCTGGCTCCAAATAATAAACATAGAATTTTTGACTTCTTTGGAGCAAATCATTCTCATCTGGCCTTCCCAGCAATTGGATGATCTCCATCTCTGATAGCGACTTTAGCTTCTCCTTTTCTTGTGTTATGGCCTCGATCATTTTACTCCGGTCTCCTTTACACCCATCTTTATCCTCCTTCCATATTTTCAAATCTACACCGTCCAACACGGGCAGAGATGGTGAACAAGCGGAAAGTAGAACGAATAAAAGTAATAGGAGACTACGCTGTTTGAAGCTGAACATTTTTTGTAATTGAATAAAACCAGGTTGCCGAGATGATCAAATAGGCAATAGCCACACCAATAAAGATGGGTGGCCAAAAGTAAATGAATGTGAATGCAATTAATAGCAAAGGATAAACAATAATGCGAATCCATTCTGCCCAGAATACCCAGGTTTTGTTTTCGAAGAGCACGCCACTGTTAACAACTACAATCGAGATGATTACCGCGAAGAATATTTTCTCCCCCAGCTGAAACTCATCTTGTTTGAATAAGAATAGTCCTGTGCCAACAAGACACAACGCATACTGAAAAAGCACGTAGTAATTAAGTGCCACCGGGGCAGGTGTTTCATACTTTTTGTAAGTAGCCTTGTCCACTTCAGGGGCAGCGCGATAGCCACCGAGAGAATCGGGTAGCCATCCTGGTTTTTTAAAAAGGTATTTCACCTTGTCGCTCCATTTTTCAATTCGCTTCAAATCTTTGCCCATCTCAGCATAATGACTGACGTTGGCCCACACGGCATTCCAGCTATTGAGAGGTTTAGTAATGCCGTAGGTTGGCTTTTCTTCTTCCGCCTGAAAGGTGCCAAACATCTTGTCCCAAATGATGAGGGACCCGGCATGGTTCTTGTCGATATACTTGGGATCCCGGCCATGGTGCACCCGGTGGTGGGAGGGGGTGTTAAGGAAGTATTCCAGGAAGCCAAGTTTCTTAATGGTTTCAGTGTGAATCCAAAACTGATAGAGTGTATTGAGCGCTGCGACTAACGCAAAGTCCAGGGTTTCAAATCCGATCAACGCCAGTGGCAGGTTAAAAGCAAATGTCCAGACGATTTGTAAACTACTTTGCCGTAAGGCAACAGACAGGTTGTAATCCTCACTTTGGTGATGTACTACGTGTCCTCCCCAAAACAAGTTGACCTCGTGGCTCATGCGATGAGCCCAGTAGTAGGCAAAGTCGACAAGCAAGAAAAGGGATATCCAGTAGAGCCATCCTTTTTCCAATTCAAAAAAAGCGAAGTTGGAGAAAAGTATCTCATAGACTCCAATGGCAAGAATCTTAAGGAATAAACCCGAAAGCTGGGAAGTAATGCCGCAGCTGAGATTAGAGATGGTATCGGGGAGACGATAGAGCTTGCGATGCGAAAAACGTTCCACCGCCAATTCGATTCCTATCAAAAGAAAAAAAATAGGGATTGAAAGAACAATCGGATTCAGATTCAAAGCTTTTCGAGTTAACTTGCAACATCAAATTTAGTAACATGATCTTAAAGATAATTAAAGCAGTGTGGTTTCTTTCCCTGATGGGCTTTATGGCGATATTTATGTACATCTACGCCTCTTTGCCACAGCAAGTTGTTATTCAGGAGGGGGTGGAAAGGTTGAGTTTATCACGGGATTCCGTGTTCTACATTACCCTGGGTGTGGTTGCTTTAATCAATGTGTTGGTTTTTGTATTCTCCAAACTCTACGGCAACAGGAATGAACCATTTAGTGTATGGTTTTTTGTGCAGATCATACTTTTGAACTTCTTCTTGATTACTGTGTTGGGGTATTTTAATGTACTCAATAGTGGTGAGAGATTTTCTTACGATAACCTTGGAATAGTGATATACGGAAGCGTTGCTTTGGTTATCATTTGGGCAATTGGATGGCCTCTCTATTCGGTTTCGCGTAAAATTGTAGATAAACAAACAGTTTGAGTAACTGTTATTGATATACTGTGTATCAATAGTTTAAGAGCAGTTACTTTATAAATTTTTGTAATGCACTGCGTGATTAACTCGCTTGCTATCCCGCGAAAAATCGTTTTATTGGCCTCAATCATTTTTTAAACTTCGATTCCCAGGGTGTTTTTTGTAAAAGCATGATAACCAGATAAAAGTAAAACCCGGCAGAACAATATTATGGCGAAAGATTTATTTCAGTATGATGAATCAAGTATTAAGTCACTTGATTGGAGAGAGCATATCCGGCTAAGACCGGGTATGTACATAGGTAAATTGGGTGATGGCTCTTCCAAGGATGATGGTATCTATGTACTGGTGAAAGAGGTAATGGATAACTCCATCGATGAGCACATGATGGGATATGGAAAGGTGATTGACGTGAAGATCACAGACCAAAGTGTAACGATCAGAGATTATGGACGTGGCATTCCTTTGGGTAAAGTAATTGATTGCGTTTCCAAGATCAATACAGGAGCTAAATACGACTCCAACGCCTTTCAAAAATCGGTGGGATTGAATGGAGTAGGTACCAAAGCCGTTAACGCACTTTCCAATTATTTCAAAGTGCAGGCTTTCAGAGATGGTAAAACCAAAGTGGCCGAATTCAAAAAAGGCAAGATTACCAACGATGCCAAAATCACCAAATCCAATGACAAGAACGGAACGACTATCCTCTTCGAGCCGGATGAAACGATGTTTAAAAACTATCATTTCATCCCTGAATACCTGGATGACTTGATGTGGAACTATGCCTTTCTAAATGCTGGACTTACTATTAACTACAATGGTAAGAAGTTCTATAGCAAGGATGGCCTTCTGGATCTATTGAAACAGAAAATCGAAAATGAGGAGATGAGGTATCCCATTATCCACGTCAAAGGTAATGACATTGAATTTGCACTTACCCATGGTACGCAATATGGTGAAGAATACTACTCTTTCGTAAACGGACAAAATACGACACAGGGAGGTACACACCTGGCGGCATTTCGTGAGGGTGTGGTAAAAGGAGTGAGGGCCTATTTCAAAAAGGATTACGATGCTTCCGACATACGGGCGAGTATGGTGGCGGCTATTGCAGTGCGTGTTCAGGAACCTGTATTTGAATCACAGACCAAGACAAAGCTGGGATCTATTCACATGGCTCCAAATGGACCTACCGTAAGAAGCTTTATCGCAGACTTTGTGTCTAGGGAACTGGAAATATACCTTCATAGTAATCCGAAATCTTCAGAAGCATTGCTTAAGCGCATTCAGCAATCTGAGCGGGAGCGTAAAGAGATTGCTGGGATTAAGAAATTAGCTAACGAACGTGCCAAAAAAGCAAATCTTCACAACAAGAAACTCCGCGATTGCCGCTTTCACTTCAATGAAGAGAAAGGAGCACGCAGTCAGGAGTCAATGATTTTTATTACAGAGGGAGATTCTGCCAGTGGCTCTATTACCAAATCCAGGGATGTAGAAACTCAGGCGGTATTTAGCTTGCGAGGTAAGCCTTTGAATTGTTTTGGCCTGACTAAAAAGGTAGTGTATGAGAATGAGGAGTTTAACCTTTTACAACATGCATTGAATATTGAGGACGGTCTGGAAGGGTTGAGGTATAACAAGGTGATCATCGCTACGGATGCCGATGTGGATGGAATGCACATCCGCTTACTGTTGCTCACTTTCTTTTTACAGTTCTTTCCTGAGTTGGTAAAGTCAGGCCATGTATTTATTCTCGAAACACCTTTGTTCCGTGTGCGCAACAAGAAAGAAACGATTTATTGTTATTCTGAAGAAGAGAAACGAGAGGCAGTGGATAAACTAGGAAGTAAACCAGAGATCACGCGCTTTAAAGGTTTAGGTGAGATATCACCTGATGAGTTTGGAGAATTTATTGGAGAAAACATCAGGTTACAACCTGTCATTCTGGGTAAGGATAGTCATCTCGGGAAGATCCTTGAATTCTATATGGGCAAAAATAGCCCTACCCGTCAGGAGTTTATCATCGACAACCTAAGAATTGAAATGGACATTGTTAAAGAAGACATTGTTGAAGAAGTAGAAGCTTAAAAAGTTACGGCTCCCATGGGCAAAAAGAAGAAAGACAAGACACACAAACCAAAAGTAATCAAGACCAGATCCACAAAGGGTGGGGATGTAATCCATGATATCGAATCAATAGACATAGACGGCTTATATCAACATTGGTTTCTTGATTATGCCTCGTATGTAATTCTGGAGCGGGCAGTGCCACGCATTGAAGACGGACTTAAACCCGTACAACGTAGAATTGCACACGCCATCAAAGAGATGGACGATGGAAGGTTCAATAAAGTAGCGAATGTAATCGGCCAGACCATGCAGTACCATCCTCATGGTGATGCTGCGATAGGAGAAGCCATGGTAAATATTGGCCAGAAGGACCTGCTGCTGGAGACGCAGGGAAACTGGGGCGATATTAGGACAGGGGACAGCGCAGCAGCACCTCGTTATATCGAGGCGCGTTTGTCAAAATTTGCGTTGGATGTAGTCTACAACCCTCAGACCACAGAGTGGCAATTGTCTTATGATGGTAGAAAGAGAGAACCTGTAACACTGCCTGTTAAGTTTCCATTGCTGCTGGCACAAGGTGTTGAGGGAATTGCTGTGGGGTTGTCAACAAAGATTCTTCCGCACAACTTTTGTGAATTGATCAAAGCCTCTATTGATGTACTCAAAGGAAAGAGTGTAAAAATATTTCCTGACTTTCCGGGAGGAGGGTACGCAGACTTCACCGAGTACGATCAGGGGATAAGAGGCAGCAGAATTAAGGTTAGAGCTAAAATCGAAATACAAGATAAAAAAGCATTAGTAATCAAAGAGATACCCTTTGGAGTAACGACCACATCTCTTATAGAATCCATTGTTAAGGCCAGTGAGAAAGGAAAGATTAAAATAAAGCAGGTTGTCGACAATACAGCCAAGGATGTTGAAATTCTGGTTCATCTGCAGCCGGGTCATGCTCCCGAGATTGTAATGGATGCCCTGTATGCTTTTACCGATTGTGAGGTATCCATCTCTCCCAATGCGTGTGTAATCGTAGAGGACAAGCCGAGGTTCATGAAAGTGAACGAAATCCTCAAATACAATACGGAGCAAACGGTGAAGTTGCTCAAGCGGGAATTGGAGATACGAAAGGACGAACTGATGGAGAAGATTTTGTTTTCTTCGTTGGAGAAAATATTTATTGAGAAAAGAATCTATCGCAACATTGAAGAGTGCGAAACCTTTGAGGAGGTAATCAGCACGATCGACAAGGGGTTAAAACCTTATAAAAAACAATTCTATAGAGAGATTACACGGGATGACATCCTTCGGTTAACGGAGATTCGAATCAAACGGATTTCTAAATACGATTCATTCAAGGCGGATGACCTGCTTAAAAACCTTGAGGATGAACTAAAACAAACCAAGCACCACCTTAAGCATTTGACTGAGTATGCCATTGCTTATTACCAAAACCTTTTGGATAAGTATGGTAAAGGAAGAGAAAGAAAAACGGAGATTAAGAGCTTCCAGACTGTTACTGCAACAGAGGTAATCGCCAATAACCAGAAACTTTATGTCAATAGAGAAGATGGCTTTATCGGTTGGGGATTGCGTAGAGATGAATTCATTGCGGAGTGTTCGGAGATTGATGATATCATAGCCATTCGCAAAGATGGTAAGGCCATTGTATCCCGTATTGCGGAGAAGGTATTTATGGGTAAGGATATTTTGTACACAGGCGTGTGGAAGAAGGGGGATGACCGTATGGTGTTCAACCTGATTTATTCGGATGGAAAAACGGGGAAATCCTTTGTGAAACGATTTACGATTCCCGCTATCATCAGGGACAAAGAATATGATCTTACCCAGGGCAATCCCAACAGCAGAGTACATTATCTGAGTGCCAATCCCAATGGCGAAGCTGAAGTGGTAATTGTGAAGCTTACAGCTGCAAGCTCTGCCCGCAAGAAAATTTTTGAGTTTGACTTTTCAGAACTTGAAATAAAGGGCAGAGGATCTAGAGGGAATACGTTAACCAAGTATCCCATAAGAAAAGTTGAATTACTTCAATCCGGTGTCTCTACCCTCAGTGGGTTAGATTTGTGGTTTGATCCGGTTTCAGGTCGCCTAAACAAAGACAAGCGAGGTAAGCATGTTGGGAAATTCGATGGTGATGACCTGATCCTCTCTATCACAAAGAGTGGTAATTATAAATTGACTGGGTTTGAATTGAATACCCGATTTGATGGCGAAGAGAAAACATTGCTGGTTGAGAAATTCAACCCTAAGAAAGTGATTACTGCGGTGTACTGGGATGGAGAGAGCAAGCAGCATTTTGTGAAGCGGTTCCAAATTGAAACCAATACCGTAGACAAAGACTTTGGTTTTATATCTGAAGGCATTGGTTCCCGGTTAGAGTTTGCATCCACTGCGGATTCGCCAGAAATAATTGCTGAATTGGTAAAGGGGAAAAGCAAAACAAAAGAACTCGAAACCATTCACCTGGAAGAGATAGTAGATGTGAAGGGATGGAAGGCATTGGGCAATCGATTATCTCCGCACAAAGTGACCAAGCTCAAACCGGTAGAAGAATCGGGTGGTGGAGCGGATGAAGAATCGCAGGAAGATGCGTCTGAAATGAAAGGAGTTAAATCCACTCGTTCTCAGTCGCAAAAAAAAAAATCGGAAAACCCAGAGCCGCAAAACGGGCAGCCCCAAAAAGAAAGCCGGCAAAAAAGTCAGCCCCAGGAAAAAAGTCAAAGTCAAAACCAGGGTCAAAGCAAAAGCCAAAACCCAGGCCAAGACCAAAGTCAAAGCCAAAAAGCAGGGCAAGCAAGCCTCTTCGAAGAAAGCCAGCCCCAAAAGGAAAATCAAAAAGAGGAGGTAAAGGCAAAAAGTGATAAGAAGTCTGGACAGGGAACTGCCTTTGGGATAGGGGATACGATCGAGTTGGAGTTATAGTAAACAACTATTTTACCAGAGGCTCTTTTATAAAAATAAAGCTGCCTCAAAAGTCACTTCGTCATTGCGAACGAAGTGACTTTTGAGACAGCCTTTTTAGCGTACTGTAATTAAAACTTATTTGCTAGCCGAAAGCGCTTCTGTAATTGCTTTGTACTTCGCCATGATCTCTTCATCTTCTATTAGTGCTTTCTTCACAGCGTTGTACGTTTTCGCACCGATGTAGTCCACAGCAAGAGATTGAAAAGCTTCGTTAATTTTAGCTGTTTCTTCTTCCTTTTTTGCTGCTACGGATTTTACGAATTCTATTTCAACTTCTGTAGCTTCTGCTTCAGCCAATTTAGTCTCATCATCAATTATTTTAGACAGTTCATTATAGCGGGAAGCAGATACTTCTTCGTTCCCTTTTACCATCTCTGTAATGGTTTCTATTAAATGCCCTTTCATGTTCTCAATGGAATCCATCGCTACAGCATATTTTTTCAGGTCTTCATCTGTAATGGCATCATCTTGAGCAATTGCCATGGTGCTCATCATGCTTGTTATTAGAAACAGAAATAGTACTTTGATCTTCATCATTTGGTTGTTTAGGTCCGACATCGAATTGTTATAACCTGAAAATTACGACTTTTTCATTTTTTATGAAAAGAATAACTAATAAACCACACATATAATGTTGTATTCTTGCGAGATTAACAAAGGAGAGTACCGCTATATGCGTGAATACTTAATTCTTCTTGTAGATGCGAGTAATCTTTATCGGTGATTTTAGAGTTTGTTGTTCTGTTTGGCCACTTTGAATTTTTCGTACGATATCCATCCCACTAATCACTTGCCCAAAAGCATCGAAGCCTTGGCCATCTGGATTGCGTTTTCCTCCAAAATCCAATTCTGGTTGGTCATTGATACAGATAAAAAATGCAACTGAGGCAGTACCGGGTTTTCCACGTGCCATAGAAACGGCACCATCTTTATGCAGGATACCTGTTTTATCATTCGTAACATGCGGAATGGGACCTTCACTATTTTCGTTTGCAGTAAAATTTCCCTGGATGACTTCGATCCTAATAGAATCATTAGGTTGATTATCCATCCTGACTACTCTGTAGAATGATGCACCTTCAAAGTCACCTTTTTGCTCGTACTTTTCAAAATTCTTAACTGCTATCGGTGATTTTTTTGGATAGGTTTTGAATACAATATCACCAATCTCTGTTTCAATCACATGGACATTCTTTTGTCCGAGACAGGTGGTTCCTGCAATTATTAATACCCAAAATAGTAAGCTGAGATGTTTCATATTTTTAATTTTTAGTTAGGGTAGATCCCATTGATTTTTATTTTCTTGATCAGGGTTTGCTTATCTGTTTCCCCTGCTTGTATTTTTCTCACTACATCCATTCCATCTAATACTTGCCCAAATGCTGCAAATCCTTGCCCGTCTGGATTTCTTTTACCGCCAAAATCCAATTCTGGCTGGTCGTTAATACATATGAAGAATTCTGCAGCTGTAGTTCCTACTGCAAACCTGCCCATAGATACAGTTCCATCTTTATGTGAAAGACCTGTTTTTTCAGTGGTCTCATGTTCAATCACCGGGAAGTAGTATTCTTTTCCCGTAAAATCACCCTGAATGACTTCAATTTTTATTGGACTAACAGGTTGGTTATCCATTCGAACCACGCGATAGAAATAGGCGCCTTCGAATTTGGCCTGGTCGATATAACGCTTGAAGTTGGCTACTGTAATGGGCGCCTTGTCTGGGTACACTTCAATCTGAATGTCTCCAAGCTCGGTTTTTATCGTGTAGACATTTGTCTGGTCGCCTTGACAGCTTAGTATAAATAGCGAGCAGCATATTAACGCACTTAGCATTGATTTCATTTTGAATAAATCTTAGTGAATAGAGATCCAGGTATGGATGTTTTCCATACAAAGATTTTTTAAGCAGAGTAGTTAAAAAGGGGAGGGTAGAACCCTCCCCTTAGTTTTAGTTAAACTTGATTGTGAAATTGGGGTTATTCAATGTTCCATACCTGGTTGCCACACCGCCATCCTGATAGGTAATGATGAATTTCAATTGAAATGAATCATTAGCCATTAGGTCAGCAGTAGATGTTAATCCGGGTACGCCCTGAACCAAATCACTAATTGAAACTGATACAGTTGACGGAAAAGTTGTGAACGTCATCTGATCAATCGCTGCTGAAGCTGCGCCTCCTGATGGAGTGAATGTCTTTGTTGCTTTAATTGATGCAACAGGTCTTTTCTCTCCTTCATAACTCACTTTGAAATCAACAGTGGCTGTATTAACATTAGCAAGACTGATTGTCTTGGAGCTTGAAACATCGACATGAAGTAGTACTCCATATTGTGTTCCATCCAGATATGATGGAACTGCTTCGTTCTCATCATCATTACATGATACAAGTCCAAGTAATGCTATCGATAGAATATATATAATCTTTTTCATTGCTGTATTTCTTTAATTATCCCAAAAAACAAACTCACTGTTGATAGGAGTTGTAGGTGGCTTCTCACTACTTGGATATGGAAATCGATTCAGTGTAACCCCGGTAATAAATCCAAGATCTAGATTATCTGGATAGCCTGTTCTCCTCCAATCGTTATACTGCTCCATTCCGTTACCAAATTGCAACACATACTTTTCCATCATCACCAGCCTTAACTTCCCTGTATTGTCAGCAGCAGTGAATTCCGCCATTCTGTTGTTCACGTAGGTATCGATGGTACCCTGTGACATAGGAGATACACCTAACTCATTTACCTTTTTCATAGACTCTCGGATACCTTGCTCAAACAATGCATCAAGACTTGCAGATCCGGTAACACCTAATGAGGCAACTGCTTCGGCCTCAATAAATATGCGCATTGCATTGGTCATCATTCGGTATTTACCGGCACCTTTTTCCCCCATGTCTCCATTGGTTACTCCGCCTGAACCATCATCAAACTTGCCTCCTGCAGGATACAACCCATGGAACGACCTTGTGTCTTGATCCTCGAAAGTGGCCAGATTAGTGGGGTCACCAGAGATACGTCCTTCAAATACGCCTGGTTGTTGATTGTAAATGTAATAGGGTATTCTTGGGTCATTGTTTCCACTTAATGTATTGTAGAAATACAACGAGATCCTATTATCCAACCTTGTGATATAGTCATTTACGAACAAGGGTATTCTGTTTTCAGGTGAAGCAGAACTGTTGAATGAAATCTGAAAATCCTGAGCACTTGACTGGATAGTATTCTGGGCTGTAATCAAGGCCTGAATTTTAGCCTTAGCCCCTGTATCAACCAATCGTGTTTGGTTATACATTTTTAATTGGAGTGTCCTTCCCATCCTTTTCCACATTTCTAAATTACCGTTGTATATGAGATCATCGGCTCCAGGTGAAGTAAAAGAAGTCTTATCCAAATCAAGAATAGCTTCGTCTATTAAGGCCAACAATTTTGAATAAATGTTTGCCCCAGATTCGTAACCGATTTCAGCTAATTCTGAATTAAATGCATCTTCATAAGGAATATCATTCCAAAGGTCAACCATAATGCTAAATGCGTAGGCCTTCATGAGCTTGGCAACTCCAACGTAGTGCCAGCTTTCATTTTGAGTACCAGTCACGATTACGTCCTCTAGATCCTTCAGACCACCACTGTAGAATTGGTTGATCCAAATTCCATTGATAGTGGTTCTATCTACGTTGTAGTTTTCATATCGGGTAGATACTCTTGTTTGAACGGCAGCAGATGTGATTGCATTGATCAAATTAGCCATTGGTTCGATTACAGTGAGCTGCCCACTAGGGAGAAGCTCTCTAACGTCTGCGGTTACCGGGTTATTCGGATCCACATTTATGTCTAGACTACACGACCAAAGCAATGCAGTCATAAAGATAATTATTGATATTTTTCTATAGTGTTTCATTACTGTCTTCTTTAAAATGTGAACTTTATATTGACACTATAATTTCTTACAGTTGGAGGCGCATATTGCTCCACACCTTGTGCATTACCCGCTCCGTATGTTGATACTTCAGGATCAATATGAGGAACATTAGGCGCTTTAAACCAAAGGTTTCGACCAATAAGAGTAATGCTAGCAGTGCCTATAAAGGTGTTCTGAAGAATACTTTTTGGCACCGCGTACCCAAGTGTCAATTCACGTAGTCTGATTACAGTGGCGTCAAATACGTAGGCTTCACCCGCAAATCTATATTGATTGGTCGTGGATCCACTTACTGCTCCAGCCCAGTAGGCCTGAGGATGTATTTGTACGTCATTAGGTATTTTGTTGCCTCCAACATCTGTTAGTGGTGCACCGGGGTTGCTGGGATTAGCTAATACACCAGGAATGATATATGTTCTATCTCTTTCTGTTGTTTCCTCTGTAATTCCAAATCCTCTAAGATATCCACACGACAAACACATAATATCTCCTCCATCACGGTAATCAACAAGAACACCCAACGAGAAACCTTTATAAGAAATTGAGTTGGTAACACCGAGCATAAAATTAGGATTTGGATCTCCTACGATTTCTTGCTGCGCAGCTTTCGAGGTTAAGCCTGTATTTGGGTTGATGAGAAGATTACCTTCGTCATCTCTTACAGCAACTTCTGCAAGGAACGCTCCGTAAGGCTCACCCACCTTTAAAACGTTTCCGTAAGCAGATTGCCTAAAACCAGGGTTGATGAAGTCAATTCCCTCTGCCAGTTTTTCCACCAAACTTACATTCTTAGAAAATGCAGCAAAGATATTCCAACTCAATCCATTTGAACGATTGATAGGTGTATAATCCACCCCTAATTCCACCCCTTTGTTGGAGATCTCACCAGCATTCAACGTCTTGGTCAAAAAACCTGTAACTGCCGGCACATTGACACTGAAAATTTGATCTTTAGTAATCTTATCATAGTAGGCTACATCAACACCAAACTTGTTATTAAACATTCTTAGCTCAGCACCAACTTCTATCTCATTGGTAAACTCGGGTCGAAGGTTTTTATTACCTGAGTTATCACCAATGGTAGAGGCTGAAACTCCGTTGAATGGAAATTCCAATGATCCAGCATTTCCATTAATAGTATTTACAGTTGATAAAAGATAGGGAGCTGCATCGTTTCCAATTTGTGCAAAAGCTACCCTAATTTTGCCACTGGTCAGCATATTTGACTCAATACCAAAGGCATCTGTAAAAACAAAAGCGGTTGAGACAGATGGGTAGAAGAAACTTCTCTTTCCAGAAGGAAGGGTAGATGACCAATCATTTCTACCTGTTGCATTTAAAAACAACCAGTCCTTATAATTTAAGGTAACATCCGCATAGGTACCGATAATCCTTCTTTGCTGGAATTGCGATAAAGAATTAACTATAGTTTGCGCATTCGATATTCTGGATATTCCGCGTTTAATAATACCTGTGCCAGTAAACACATTTTGATCTGTTGTCCTCTGATTAAAATTTTGTCCTACTATAAATCTTAAATTTAGGTCAGAATTTAAATCGCGTGATCCCGTTAAAATTACATCCGAATTCAATTCAGTGAATGAAATGGTGTGGTCGATAATATTTCCAGGGCCGTTGAAACTTCCTTTTGGAATGATTTGATTTCTTAAATCGGTGTAGTTGTTTCCACCAAATCGGTAAGAAATATTTAACCAGTCATTGATATCATACTTTAAGTCAATATTACCATAGAAACGGTTCACATCACTATTATAAGGACCTTCTTGAGCAAGCCATCTTGGGTCGTCCCAGAATGTATATCTATTCTGTTCCCCAGTTACTTCATCTATATATTGAAAACCAGTTAGGTCATAGCTTCGTGGAATAAACAGGGTCTGCCTATTGATACTTGATAGAGTATTATGACCGCCAGATAGAATTCCATCCTGATGTGTTTTAACATAGGTCATTGAAGCACTAATATCCAGTCCATTTTCTAATCTGGTATTACCTGAAGTCTTGATGGAGGTTCTTGTAAGACCTGTGAATGGAATGAAACCGGAATTTTCAACGTTGCTGGCTACAATCGCAAAACCTGAATTAGCTGTTCCACCTCGTATACGCAAAGCAGTTTCTCGTTGTGCACCAGTCTCATAAAATTCTTTAACATTATTGGGAAAGGCTTTGTATGGAACATCATCTCCTAAGTGGTTAGTGTATTTTACCACACCGTTATCGTTAAATAAACCGCCATTAAGAACGCCACTTCCAAATTCTGGACCCCATGACTCTGTGGCAGCAGAACTAAATAGTGGTCTGCCATCCGCAGCGTTGGTATTCCCCTGTCCGAATTGATTTTGATATTTCGGTAACCTTGCAATTTCTTCAAAACCTACAGTATTGGAGAGCTCTATTTCAAGTCCCTTTTGAGATTTGCTTCCGGAAAAAGTGGTGATCACGATTACACCATTGGATGCACGTGAGCCATATAAAGCAGCAGCAGCTCCCCCCTTCAAAACTGTCATTGATTTAATGTCAGTAGGATCAAGGTCAAGCGAACGATTGGAATAAGTAGATGCAGCCGCAGCCGGATCCATAGCCGTGTTGTTTAAAGAATTGTCAAATGGAATGCCGTCTACAACAAAGAGTGGTTGATTATTACCAGTAGCTGAGTTGTTTCCTCGAATAACAATGTTGGTTGATGAACCAGAGGCGCCACCAGATGAAGTGATGTTTACCCCAGCAACTCTACCACTCATTGCTCTTAGCAAATCCGGTTCAGCTTTTTGGGAGACTTCGCTACCCTTTATTTCAGATACAGCATAGGAAAGGGATTGTTTATTTCTTTCAATTCCCAAGGCTGTTACAACAACCTCACTTAATTGAGATATATCCTGATCCATCTTTATGTCAATGACTGTTCTTCCTGCAATATTTATTTCTGCAGTGCGGTAGCCTATATAAGAAAAGATGAGTATACTATTTTCTGGTATCTCTAAAGAGTAACGACCATCCAAATCAGTGATAGTGCCAATAGTCGTTCCTTTGACTACAACACTCACACCTACTAGTGCCTCGCTATTTTCATCAGTGACTCTACCGGAAACGCCAACATCCTTAATAACTACTTCCAGTTTGTTTTGTCTGCTACCTCTCGGGGTGGACTTTTTAACTGAGATGTTATTGTTTACTTGCTTAAACTGAAGCTTGGCAACCCTGGAAATATCCATGAGCAGGTCAGCGACAGATGTTTTTCCAAGATTTAGGTTTACTTTGAGATCAGGGTCAACATCTGATCTGTGATACGAAAAAGTGTAGTCTGTCAGGGTTTCAATCTTCTTGAAAACCTCCTCCAAGGCCAGATTTTTTAGGTCGGTATCAATGTATGTATCATACACACTTATGTACTTCTGTGCTTTACCTTCAGAAGCGAGTACGGTGCTATTTATAGCACACACAATAAAAAGACCGATTGCAGAGTATCTGGACATGAGTATTACTACACGAGGTAGAAATAATTTCATAATTTTGTTTGGTTTTAATGAAAAATGCTTTTGTTAATACCAAGGGTTTTCCCGGGGACAATGCAAGTATTCCAGTACATCATTATCCTTTGGGAAAACCTCCTTTTTAAGAGCTATTGAATCCAGCCATATCTAGTAGGGTTAAGGGTTATTGTGAAAAATCAATTAAAATCTTTTTGCCATCTATTCTATATCTAAAATCTTTTGAAAAGCTAAGCGACTCCAGCACAAGTTCGAGACTTTGGTTATTGAATTGCCCGCTATAAAGTTTTTGGTTGCGGGGTGTGTTTTTGACTTCGAACTCTACATCGAACCATCGTTCTAATGTGATTACAATCTCCTCCCATGAGGTATCTTTGAAGTAGATGATTCCTTTGCGCCAGGCAAGAATGATTTCAGGGTCGAACTTTCCTTTTGTTACCATTTTGCTTCTTCGATTAAAGCTTAATCCGTCACCAGGCTCAAGAATTGACTTGTTGACTATGTCATTATCTATGTTTACTTCGACCTTGCCAGTAACTAATGATACTTTTAGCGCTTCAGATTCTCCATAAGCATTTACATTGAATGACGTGCCTAGAGCCTTAACGCTTAGGTATTCAGTATTTACAATGAATGGCTTATTGGGATTGGTAGTAACTTCAAAAAATGCCTCACCCTTGAGCTCAACTATTCGTGCGTCATTATTTGAGAAATTTTCATAAAAACTTATTTCACTATTCGAATTTAAACGAATTACAGACCCATCCTGCAATTGGATTAATGACTTCTGCCCCTTGGAATTCCGTTTTACAATTAGCTCTTGCTGAATAGCATCCTCCACTTCATTTTTTGATTCCCTGGTTAAATAGATTACTACAGTAGCGGAGGTGAGTATAAAAATTAAAACTGCTGCTATCCTTAAAAAATTGTTTCGTTTTGTCTTCCTATTAGAGACTGTGGGTGGAGTGATCATTAATGATCTATTCTCAAGAGATATTTTTTCATCAATATGATACTTCATTTTATTCAATTCCTCATCCAGTTCATTTTGTGGGAGCCCCAGCGAGAGAATCTCTAATAGCTGTTTAGCTGTTGATATTTCTCTATACTTCTCAGGGTGCTCATCAATCCATTTCTCCCAAAAGAAGTGGTCACGTTCATTCTCTTTAAAAAAATACCTTACAAATGAATCATCGCTGACAAAATCCTCAGCGGTGTGTTTGGTGTAATCCACAACTAGTTATTTATTGGTTTAGGGATCAGTACTTACTATATGTGCTGAAACCTGCCTACTTTTACCAGAAAAAAAATTGATTATTTTGACAAGGATCATGGAACCTTGCCACAGGCGCCTTAAACGATGTCTTTTATTTTTACTTTCTCTCTAAGTGTTTTGATTCCACCGTGCAAGAGGTTGTATAATGTTCGGTGTTGCAAGCCAAGCATTTCGCCAATTTCACTAAAGGTATGCCCATTCATAAACCTGAGCTCAATGATTTCTTTTTGCCTTTTTGTGAGACATTTGAGAGCGGCTTTAATTGAATTACTTAATTCTTCTTCACTTTGATTCTTTATCAAAATTGATTCGTAAGATTCCTCAGTTTTCTGAAAAAACTGCGCATTTGTGCTCGAAGAGGCATTTCTAACTGAAATTTCCTTTAAAATTTTTCGATGTAAATACTTGATAAGATAGGGCTTTATTCTTTCTACCGATTTGAACCTATCCTCCTTACTCCACAATTCGAAAAACATTTGCTGAATAGCGTCCTTCGTAATGTCTTTGTCTTTGGATAGTCTATATCCGTACCTGTACAAATCCTGGTAAAGGGACTTATATAGGTTTAAGAAAACTACCTTTTCGTCTGGTTCCTCAGAACTATAAGACTTGGCTAACATTCGTAAGCTTTTGATTTTTAATTCAGTCAACTAAATATACTGGAAACATTGTTAATCTATCATCCTTCATGAGGTATAATTGTTGAATGGTATGTTTATTATATTGAGTTATAAATCGAATTGTTTTTCTTTTGAACATATCGTATATTATAATTATTCAACGTATTTTATAGCAGGTGATAGACCGTCAGACGAACACAAAAGGACTTATCAACCACCTGTCTCAATACATCACTGATCATAAAAAAAATTTGATTGAGAGTGTGTTGAATGGTCGTACACGTCATCTCACCCTGGTGCTGGAGGACATATATCAATCACAAAATGCAAGCGCTGTTTTTCGAACCGTGGAGTGTTTTGGTATTCAGGATGTACACCTCATAGAAAATCAAAACACTTATGGAATCAATAAGAGAGTGCTGAAGGGCGCTGACAAATGGCTAACCATTAAACATCACAACCAACCCAACATAAATAACACACCTTTGTGCTATGAGGTGCTAAAAAAGAAAGGGTATACAATTCTTGCTACTACACCTACTGCTTCTCTTTCTATTCAGGACGTAGACGTTTCTCAAAAAATTGCATTAGTGTTGGGAAATGAACTTCATGGCCTTTCGGAAGAAGCCAAGGAAGCTGCTGATATGAGAGTAAAAATACCGATGGAAGGATTTACCGAAAGTTTAAACTTATCCGTAAGCGCAGCCATATGCATCTACGAGCTGATGACAAGAATACGTTCATCAGAAGTGAACTGGAAACTAACAGCCCAAGAGAAGGAAGCCTTGAAGCTAATCTGGTACAGAAAGTCGATCAGAAGGTCTGAAATAATAGAGAAGAAGTATTTAGAATCAATTAAGTAACTTTACAGCAGCTTTTTCTGTTTCTGTCTATATGGGTTTTTTTACTAGGGTGCTAAGGCAACTTTTTTACGTTTTCCTACTTGTTATTTTATTTGTAGTCGTATCCAATATCTGGATTGTGAATAGCACATCGGAGAAGGTATATTCGCACTACGACAGCCTGACCAACCATAAGGTAGCTCTTGTACTTGGAACCAGTCATTTACTTACCACAGGGGCGCCTAATCCTTTTTTTGATAATAGAATGGAGAATGCCGCTACACTTTTTATAAATGGAAAGGTGAAACACTTTATTGTAAGTGGCGATAATCGGACAAAGTACTATAATGAACCATTGGAGATGAAAAGAGCCCTTGTGAGACTAGGCATTCCATCTTCTGCAATAACTTTAGACTACGCGGGGCTCCGTACGCTAGATTCTGTGGTAAGAAGTAAGGAAATTTTCGGACAGGATAAAATAACGATTGTTACACAAACATTTCATTGCTATAGGGCATTGTTCATTTCTAATTATTATGGAATCGATGCAGTGGCTTATGTGGCAAATGAACCCAGTGCTGAAGTAACGGAAAAAGTACATTGGAGGGAATACCTTGCCAGGGCAAAAGCCATTCTGGATTTGTACGTCCTGAAAACGTCCCCCCGGCATTTGGGGGAGAAAGAACCAATTCAACTTTAACCTTAATTGAGACTGTCTCAAAAATGACACGTGTGGTTGATGCGCCAGTTGGCGGAGAAACATCCCTTAATTGTAAATTCGAACAATAGAGATTCTTCGCTTTCGCTCAGAAAAACGACATTCTTTAACTTTTGAGATAACCTCAAATTAACAAATGAAAATCAACCAGTTACCTTTCTTTGGAAAAACAGTTTTAAGGATACTTCCTGGTATTCATCTAATGGATAATAATCCGGGTTTAATTCGTTAGTTGTACTTTTGGTAGGGGTAAAATGTACCCTTTGAATGCAATAATTCATTAATTTTGAGGTTTAAAGCATTGTGCGAAACGGTTTGAGATCACAGTTTGATTTCCTGATAATTTTCCTTCTTTTCTTTACCACTTGGACTTACGCCCAGGAAACCAGGGTTTCTGGCAAAGTGATTGATGCAAGTAGTGGAGACCCTGTTCCGTTTGCCAATGTGGTATTCAAAGGCACCACCATAGGGTCAACAACCGACTTTGATGGCAATTTCAGTATTAAAACGTATTCACCAACCGACTCAATTGTAGCCTCCTACATCGGTTACGTTGTAAAGGCAAAGGCTGTTCAAAAGGGCGTGAGTCAGGTGATTAACTTTCAGTTAATAGAAGATGTTATCAGTTTGCAAGAAGTGGTAATCATGGCAGGTGAAAACCCGGCCTGGAGCATTCTTCGCAATGTGGTGAAAAACAAAAAGGAGAATGATAAAAGAAAGCTCTCGGCTTACGAATACGATACGTACACTAAAATTGAAATTGATGTAGATAACCTTTCAGAAAAATTTCGTGAAAGGAAAATGGTTAAGAAAATTACCCAGGTGCTGGATAG